>ERZ772957.237-NODE-237-length-46687-cov-8.656631_pt1 | contig 46687 bp, 29 predicted proteins | sample MGYA00580682_ERZ772957 | MGnify/ENA primary metagenome ERZ772957 (study PRJEB29015, sample SAMEA2737921) | human oral metagenome | biome: human oral; feature: human-associated habitat; material: dental | place: China | collected 2025 ... | reverse complement strand
TTAGCACCAAAACGCACTGCGTTTAGCGGCATATTGCACTGCGTTTAGCACCAAATTGCACTGTATTTTGCTGCAAATGGCCCAAAATATGGTGCAAATGGCGTTTTTATTAAATAAATATTCATCTTGCCGCATTCACAGTCTACCCCCTTTTTGCACCAAAACAAACCCTTGCGAGAATCGATTTTTTGCGGCAAGGTGGGCGATTGGTGGAAAAATCGCAGCCATAATGTTAATATTCTTGCTGAAAATTAGACAAAACGTTTGTGGTATGTACGCGAGCATAGGCAATGGCACGAAGGGCATGTACGCTTACCACAGCCTGGGCGAACCGTTGCAGGGCTTACATTAAAAGCCAAGACGGCCTTATCTACTCGTTAACTTATAAACTGGTAAACTTGTTCGTTTGTTAACTATCCTCTCGTCAGCTCATCAACTCGTCCCCTTGTTAACTTGTCCACTCGTCACCCCGTCAACTCCGTTCCCTTGTTCCCTCGTCATCTTGTTCACTCCTTCCCCTTGTCAACTTGTCCCCTCGTCCTCTTGTTAACTTGTCAACTCGTCAACTTGTCCCCTCGTCAACTCCGTCCTCTTGTCAACTCGTTAACTTGCCCACTTGTCCCCTCGTTAACTCCATTCCCTTGTTCCCTCGTCCTCTTGTTCACTCCTTTCCCTTGTTAACTTGTAAACTTGTTAACTCGTCAACTCCGTTCTCTTGTCCCCTTGTCAACATGTCCACCCGTCCACTCGTCCATTCACAAATCCCATAAACCCAAAACAGGTAGGGAAGGTCTTGCAAACAGACCCGTCCCTACCTGTTTTTCGTTAGGATGGATGGTGGAATGGTGGGCCTGTGTGTCGGCCTTTCCACCATACGCTTTATGTATTTACTTCTTTTCTTCTGCTGGCATCATCGTAACCTGAATGCGGTTGCCTGCTTTCAGAATTTCTTTAACGAAGTTGCTAATGCTCTCGGGCGTTTGCTTAGCCACAAGTGCTTTGTAATCGGTATGCAAGTCGATGCCGTAGCGATACCACGTGCTGATAACGCCGGCCCAATAGCCGTTGGTCTTCGCCTCGTTGTCGGCTTCCTTCACCATGTACTCTTTCACTTTGGCCAGCATTGAGGGGTCGCACTGCTTAGAAAGGTTGGTAACCTCGTCGCGCATGATTTGCAAAGCCAGGTCGGCCTTCTCTGGTTTCATGGGACAGTAAGCAAAGAGGGTTACATTGTGGTCCTTGTCGTCGATGCTTGCCGAGCCTGCGGCGCCGCAAGTGTAGGCTGCACTGGCATCCTCGCGTATCTTTTTGAGGTAAACCATGCTGAGGATTTGGCCGGCAATGCTGGCCTTGATGGCATTCTCTGTGGTGTAGGGGATGTCTTCGCTAAACCAAACCATGTTGGCATCGGCCTTCGGCGTTTCCATCTTACGTGTAAAATCGTTGTTGATTACGCCCTTTTTGAAGAAGGTTACCTTCTTGCTGTTGGGATTGGCACCCTTAGAAGGCAGCGAACCTAGATAGCGTTCGATGAGCGGACGAATGGTTGCCTCGTCGTAATTGCCGATGATGATGAAACGCCAACCGTTGGCGTTGGCCGTGCGTTCGGCTGCCATGTGCAGTATTCGGTCGTAGTTAACCTTGGGAAGGTCGGCCAACTCGAGGGGTTTCACGCGTGGATTGTGTCCGTAGATGGTTGCGCTGAGCGAGTCGCTGAATGCTTGGTCGGGCGATATGGCACGGTTTTGCAGGCTCACTTTCAAGCTTTCCATCAGGTTGTTGAATGCCTCTTGGTCTTTATTAATCTTGGTGAAGTGCAGGTAAACCAGCTGGAACATCGTTTCAATGTCCTTAGGCGTGGCGTTTGCACCAACACGCATGCGCTTTTCGCTCATCGAAAGGCTTGCCGATGCGTTCTTTCCGGCGAGGGCTTTGCTCAGCTCGGTGTTCGAGAAGTTGGCCAATCCGCTTACTTCGAGGGCACTGTTGAAGACGTTGAGGTTAACAAAGTCGGCCGCGCCATAGCTCGAACTGCCCGCTCCGCCGCTACCAGAAAGGCGCACTTCGTCTTTCTTATAGTCGGTTTTCTTCAACAATACGGTTACGCCGTTAGAGAGTTTCAACTCGGTATAGCCGAACTTAGGACCGCGTTTTTGGCTGACAACCTTACCGGGTTTGGGCAATTTGGTGATGAGCGGCTCGTTCTTCACGTTGTCTACATAAGGCGTTAGCTTAGCGGTGCGTGCTTGGTTTACGGCAGCTATGAGCCCTGCTTCGGTGGGATATGTCAGTCCTTCTTTCTCCGGGTTGAAGTTAACGATAACCAAGTTGGTGTCGGTCTTCGACACAAGGTCGGCAAACACCTGGTTAACAAACTCCAATGGGATGTTGGGCACCACCTGTTTCATCGTTTCGTAGTAGTATTCGATGGGCGGAATGGGCTCGTTGTCCAGGAAGTTTTCTTTGTAGCTGTTGGCGAATTGCGAGGTAAAACGCTTGTCGCGGTTGCTGTACATGCGGTCGAGCGAACTGAGTGTAGACGATTTTGAGCGGTCGTACTCGGTTTTTGTAAAGCCGAATTGTGCTGCTCGCAACGCCTCGGTGTAGGCTGCCCGCAGTGCATCGGCCGTTAACTCGGTGGTTTTGGGCGACACGGCGATGGAGAACGCCTCCTTGGTTTTGGCAAAGATGTAGCTTTCTACGCTTGCACTGGCACCAACGAAGGGGCAATCGGACTTGAGGGCGGCCTCTGCCAGGCGGTCGTTAAGCAGACCGATGCCCACGCCTTTTACGTATTCGTACACCAGATAGTTAACATCGCCCTTCACCGAGTCGGGAGTAGCATCGCGTTTCATCATCATTTGCACGATGGTGCTGGTTTGTTCCTTGTCTTTGTCGATGATAACGATGGGCGTATTGTTGTCGGGAACATTCTCGGTTACTACGGGCGAGGCGTTTGCGGGGTTCTTCATGGGGCCGAAAAGCTTTTTAATCTCGGCTTCAACGTGGTCTACGTCCACGTCGCCCACAACGATGATGCCTTGGTTTGTGGGGTGATACCACTTCTCATAGTAGTCGCGCAGCTCCTTATACTTAAAGTTGTCTACCACGCTCATCAGTCCGATGGGGTAGCGCAAGCCGTATTTCGAGCCGGGATAGAGCTTAGGTAGGTTGCGTTCGAACATTCGGCTGCTGGCGCTAGTGCGCAAACGCCACTCTTCGTGTATCACTCCGCGCTCTTGGTCAATCTCTTTCGGGTCGAGTGTAAGGCTACCGGCCCAGTCGCGAAGGATGAGCAGGCACGAGTCTAGTGCGCTTTGGCGGGTGGTTGGTACGTTGTCGATGTTGTAAACCGTTTCGTCGATGGCCGTGTAGGCATTGAGGTCGGCTCCGAATTTCACGCCCAAGCTTTCGCAATAGCGCAGCAAAGCATCGCCGGGGAAGTGTTTCGTGCCGTTGAAACACATGTGTTCGAGAAAGTGAGCAAGGCCGCGTTGGCTTTCTTCTTCTTGCAGCGAACCCACCTTTTGGGCGATGTAGAAGTTGGCTCTCTTTTCTGGCCAGTTGTTGTAACGGATGTAATAGGTGAGCCCGTTGTCGAGTTTACCGATGCGAACGGCAGGGTCGCGTGGAATCGGGGGCATCTGCATTTGCGCCTGAACGCCGCCACAAAGGGCGAGAAGAGCTAGCGCGAGCAAGTTTCTAAAACGCATAGGATAGTTTATTTGTTTTTGTTAATGGGGTAAAACCTCGAAAGAGGTGGAGTTTATTTGGCAGCAAAGATAAGTTATTTTTACCAACTTCTGCATGTTTTTCGTATTTAATTAACGAAAAATCATCGCTTGAAGGATAAATGTGCATCATCATTTCGCATTATTGGTTGTTTCTGGCAGAGGTTTGTTTGGATGTTTGTAGTCATTTGCGTAGGTTTTAGTTGTTTAGCAATTTAACGCATATTATATAAAGGATGGTTTGAAAGGGGTGACTGTTGTGTGTGAAGTGGGGCTTGGCATGAGCGGATGAATGGGCGATAATTTTTGCTTAGCAAGGGCGTGTTTTAAAGTGCTTTCCAGTGCTTTGTGGCTGGGGCTAGCGGACGTTTTGGGCTGGTTGGGTGTCGGTTAAACTCGTCGTTTCGTAACGTCGCAAACCAACCAGCGTGCTTACTATTTTCATCAAACGTCAAAAAAAATATCAAAATCTCTTTGTTTGAAGTAAAATAAAGCGTAACTTTGCAACATCGGAATAAGATAATAGTTAAATACCACAGATAATACAAAAGCCTACGCCGCCCCCGATTAAACTCCGCGAAGGTATGGGCTTACTGAAACGGAACGGGGGCGGGCTGTCAATTGCTAGGGAAATACATTCCTGAATATAACGACCAATAGTATTGTGTCACATCTCTTAAACAATTAAAAACGCCGAAAGAATGGATGCTCACTTTGGAGGTTGCTAACTTATCTTTTCATAAATCGTACTTGTAATTTCGGTAAGTTTTGTTATCTTTGCAACAAGAAATCACTAATCCATAATATAATTATGACGGCTTTAGTTGGCGTTTTAAACAAACATGCCGTTGCCATAGCAGCAGATAGTGCCGTGACAATGGGCAATACGCATAAGGTGGTGAACAGTGCAAATAAGATTTTTACGCTGTCTAAGTTCCATCCCGTGGCCGTGATGGTTTTTAACAATGCCGCCTTTATGGGTGTTCCGTGGGACATTATCATCAAAGAATATCGTAAAGAGCTAGGAAGTAAGGCTCTTCCAAGCGTAAAATGTTACGTTGATGACTTTGTAAGGTTCTTGCATTCTAGAGATTTCTTTTGCGACAGTACGACGCAAAGTAAGTATTTGGGTTTGTTGTTGGAGGCATTTTGGGATTTATGCATAAGCGAAACTCATGGTGGTTCGGATGCCATTGCGGCATCGGGTTATAGTGAAGACAAGGTTAAAAAATTGCTGAACCAGGCATTAACTTACTTTGAGAAACAGGAAAAATGCCCAGAATTAAAGGATTATTCATACGATGTGTTCATAAAAACAAACAAGGAGGTTGTTGGAGATTGTGCAAGTAACAAAGGATTGAGTGAAAAAGAGTTACTCAGCAAGGCATTCCATGCCTACCTCTGCACACAGATAAGCACGCAATTAAGTACAGGATTAGTTTTTGTAGGCTATGGGGAAAACGAAATTTATCCCTCACTCTACCCCCTTGATGTGGCAATTGGCGTTGATAAACGCTTGCGTTATTATTGCGAAGAGAAGAAAGTTGCAGTAATTTCGGAAAATGGTTCGCATGCAATTATCACTCCATTTGCGCAAACGGACGTTACACAAACCATCATACAAGGTATCAATCCCTCGTTTCAAGATATAATATATAGTGTGACAGAAAAGTCCATCAAAGAATTTATTAACGTAATTACATCGTACATAGATGCAGACCCAACCGCTGCACATGTCTCGAAGAGTATAAGGAACCTAGAAACAGACGACATCATTCGAGATATTATGCGGCAAATGGGCCGACAGATGTTCGAATCGTACACAAAACTGCTGTTGAACACTGTGATTTCGCTAGATAAAGAGGATATGGCCAACATGGCTGAAAGCTTTATAGCCTTGACGTCGCTTGTGCGTAGGATGCAACCTGGCGAGGAAACTGTGGGTGGACCTGTGGATGTTGCGGTGATATCTAAAGGAGATGGTTTTGTGTGGATTAAAAGAAAGCATTACTTCAAACCCGAATTGAACGCCGCTTTTTTCAATAACTATTTTAAATAAGGAAGGATTTGCTATGGATTTAATGTTAAGTAGCCTGTGCCCACACACAAAGTTGGAGGGTACTCTTTTCACGAGGGAGCAGGTGGACGAAATATCTACCCGCATAGCCAAACGTGTTTCGGAGAATGTTGCCAGGCAATTGGGGGTGAACAAAGGCTCGTCGTCTGATGCCGGCAATAAGCAGGAAGGAAAATAAACGAGATGAGGTTGGCTCTTAAGCGTAGTTGAGATTGCTTGTAGACAGCCTTTAAAAAGTATAGGTAACGAAAAAACGGGGGTGCGCTGAGCTTGGCGCACCCCATTTTTTGTTGTATGTTGGGCGTATTCGTTTCCTAAGTGTGATGACTGTTGCGGCTAGCCTTGGGTTTCGCTAGGGTAACAAGGTGTCCCAAGCCAGCTTTTCAGCCCCCTTTGCTGTGCGTTTACTTCTGCGGAATAATGCTAAACGTAAACGTATATGGCTTGTAAGGCAGGCGATAAGGTGGCAGGGCGATGGCCTCTTTGCTCCAACTGTTGACGCCACCCACGCCCGTTTGGCCCAAATCTATGCAAAGTTCGGTGTATTTAGACTTTGGAACTTGTGGCGAATGGCGTTGCGCCTTCTCCAATCCTTCGTCTAAATCGGCGATGGAATAGTGCAAAGCACTGGCCGAGAACAGCTCTGGCGACACGATACGGAAGCCAAAACCATTGTCGTTTGTTTGTTTCCACCAGCGTATGTCGCTCTTCGTGCCCGTTTCTTGTGGACGGATATAGGGATAAAATTGCTCGTCGGCCGTTTGTTTGTAAATGCCAACGTTTTGCGAAAGCTTGCGGTCGGCGTAGTTCTCAATAGGGCCGCGGCCGTAGAACTCGCTCACCTGCATGTCGTAAGGCAACTGCATCACCATGCCATAACGAAGAAGGAACGGCCGCTCGTCGGCTGTTTTGGGCGTCATCTGCTGGGTAACGTGCATTGAGCCGTCGGCCATAACGCTGTAAGTAAGCGTAAGTTGTGCGCCCACTTCGGGCATATCATACTCTACATGTACATCCGCCTTGTTGTCTTTCTTGTCGAGTGCTGCATTGATAGCCACCAGTTGCAGCTTGGGTTCGCGCCAAATGCGATTGTGCTTTTGCACACCTGCACCCATATCGTTATCGGTAACGGCGCGCCAGAAGTTGGGTTTGAGCGTTCCGCCTTGGCCTAGCATGGACTTCCCGTCCACGTTGTAGGTGGCTAGAAGACCCGAAACGCGGTTGAATGCCACGGTGAAATGATTGTTGGAAACCACGACTTGGCTCTCGCCCGACTTATTGCGAAGGCTTAGGCGCGTGTCTTTGTCTACCGCGGGTGCCTTTGGCATCTTACGGAAACAAGCCCCTTGTTGCATTTCAAATTGGTTGTAGGCCACGCGTGTGCCAGCATCGAGCAGCGGTTCGGCCGTTTTCAGCACGAAGTCTACGTTCAGCATCAGCTCTGCATGGGGGCAAAGGCTATCTGTTTTGATGGGCAGGACAATCTCGCAACGCTGTTGTGGCTGAACATTTAGCTGCTCCACCTCGCCCGTTTGCACGGCCTTACCATTTTTAAGCACCGTCCAAACCAGCTTGTAGTTATCCAAGTTGCGGAAGAAATTTTCGTTATACACGCTTATCTTTCCAGCTTTCAGGTCAACGGGTTCGGCCCAAATGTTCTGGTGCCAGTAAGCAATTTCGTAGGCATGCGGGTTAGGTACGCGGTCGGGACTAACAATTCCGTTGCAGTTAAAGTTGTTGTCTGATGGGTCGTAGTCGTTGTAGTCGCCACCATATTTATATATCTCCACGCCGTTTTTGTCTTTTGCGCGAAGTCCTTGGTCAACAAAGTCCCAGATAAATCCACCTTGGAACTTGGGGTATTTGCGCACCAAGTCCCAGTATTCCTTAAATCCGCCAGAGCTATTGCCCATCGTATGGTTGTACTCGCATTGTATCAGCGGGCGCGTTTTGCTGTCGTCGCGCGCGTAATCTTCGCACCATTGGTGTGTGCGATACATGGGACAGGCGATGTCGGTGCTGGGACCGTCTACGCCACCGCGTTCCCATTGCACGGGTCTGCTTGGGTCGTAGCCCTTAATCCACTTGTATGCGGCGGCGAAGTTTGGCCCATCGGCCGTTTCGTTGCCCAGACTCCACGTGATGATGGATGGGTGGTTGAAGTAGGTTTGCACGTTGTTTTGGTTGCGTTGCAATATCTGCAAGGCAAACATGGGCTTTTTAGAGGGGGCATCGTCGCCATATTGAAAGCCATGCGACTCTTGGTTTGCCTCGGCCACAACGTAAATGCCGTACTCGTCGCACAAGTCGTACCACATCGGGTCGTTGGGATAATGGCTCGTGCGCACGGCATTGATGTTGAGTTGTTTCATTATGCGGATGTCTTGCACCATGCGTTCGCGGCTCACCACGTATCCGCCGTCGGGGTCTATTTCGTGGCGGTCGGCTCCCTTGATAAGCACGGGCTGACCGTTAACCAACAGCTGCGCGTTGCGTATCTCAACCTTTCTGAAACCCACCTTCTGGTTGGTTACGGCCACGTATGCGTTCTCGTCTGCCTTCTTAGGTTGTTGTCCTTTCTTTACATGCGAGTCTACAACGATTGTTCTTAGCGTATATAGATAAGGAGTTTCGGCAGTCCACCTGTGCACATTGGGCACTTTCAGTTGCGTTTTACCGCCCGTTGCGTGGGTGCTGGTTACAAGATTGCCCTCGGCATCCAGCAATTGATGAATTAATGCCGTGCCATTTTGTGTCTTCGCGTCGATGGTTAGTGTGCCATTGGTGTAGTTGTCGGTCAAGTCGGGCGTTATGCGGAGGTCTTCCAGGTATGCTTTCTTATCGCGCGCATAGAGATATGTATCTCGTGCCACGCCCGAAAGTCGCCAGAAGTCTTGGTCTTCGCAGTACGAGCCGTCGCACCAACGGAAACATTGGAAGGCGATGAGGTTATCTCCTTCTTTTAAATATGGAGTAAGGTCGAACTCTGGTGCAACCTTGCTGTCTTCTGAATAACCTACGAAACGGCCGTTAACCCAAAGGTAGATGTTAGACGTTACCGAGCCGAAATGCGCGATAACTTGTTTGCCTTTCCAGGCAGCGGGCAGCGTGATGGTTCGGCGATAGCTGCCCACGTGGTTGTCTTTCACGGGCACTTGTGGCGGGTTGTCCTTGAAATGTCCACGCCAAGCAAAGCCCACGTTCAGGTAAACGGGGTCGCCATAGCCGTGCAATTCCCAGATGCCAGGCACGGGCATGGTTCCCCACGCCGTGTCGTTAAAGTCGGTTTCGTAAAAGCGGGTGGGACGTTGGTCGGCATTTTCCACCCAATTAAATTTCCAATCGCCATGCAGCGACAAGTAGTTTTCCGAGCGTTTTGGGTCGCCCATCTTCGCCTCCTCGTAGTTTTTAAAGGGGAAGAAATTGGTGTGCATGGGCATGCGGTTAAGGGTGTTCACCTGCAAGTCGTGCCATTCGGTGAACGTAGGCTGGGCCGCGATGCGGCTAGCGGGCACTGTTTGTTTGGCTATGCCTTTTACATTGCCCCTTGTTGCAGAACGTTTCGGCTTGCTTTGCGTTGCTGTTTGGGCTTGTGCCTGCAAGCTGAGGACAGCCAGTGCCGCCCAAAAGAATATTTTCTTCATGCTGTGAAGGATTGTTGTTAGGTTGTTTTGTTTTGCAAAGATACTATTTTTAGTTGAGTTTGGGGTAAGCTTATGTGTTTATCCGTTTGGTACTTGGCGCACCTGTTTCCCCCTTCTCTTGGCGGGATAATGGTGCGCCACTGGTTGTTTTGCGACAAAGGCAAGTGATTAGAAGACAAAACAAACCGCCGCACAACGTCCAGATGTGGGTACGCAGTGCGGCGGCTGTATGTTGTGCAAGGGTGGTGTTAGCGTTTAACGCGCTTAACGCTCTTGGTAGGTGTGTAGCGTATGAATTGCAGTTCACCTCCTTTGCCAGAAGCGAGGGTAAGGAAAAGGTGATCTCCCTTAAATGTGCAATTGTACGTCCTCGGTGCTTTACCCTTTGGGTTAAGTGTCAGTGTATTGTTGGAGAAGGTGTAACCTCCCTCCTCAGTGGTGCTGCCTTTGTTGATGTCGTTGGTAAAGAAGTATAGCTTTTCGTCGGTAAACTGCATGTAGTAGATGCCTGTGCTGCTGGCTTGTGCCATCCATGTGCCTATGATAGGACTTGCTTCTTTGTCTTCACCGTCGTCGCTAGCGCAAGATGCAAACGACAAACCTGCAATCAATACCACAAGCATAGCGGCAAGTTGCCAGGCGCGATTTTTTAAACCAGTACTTTTCATGAACTTATTTCCTTTCTTTATAAGATGAATTAATTTGTCGCAAAGTTACAACAATTGACCTTAACGCGAAAAGCAAAAAGGATTTTTTTTGTTTTTTTAGGCAGATTGTAGAACTCGCGTTTGGTGTAAACGCCCTTATCCTCAACTTCTTTCCTAGGTTAAGGGGCTGTGGTGTGGTGTGTAATTAAAGCGTTAAGCCAGTGGTTTTGAGTTTCGGGACAAGCAGCTTTGTTAGCTGTTGACAGCCAATGCCGGCGCGATTGACTTGCCAATAGCCCTAACCCATCAGCGAAGTCGTCTTGACTTTAAATATTTCTACACCCAGAGAGGGGTTTATGTCTTTATACCGTAAACCAAGATAAACACCCCGCTCATGCACAAAGTACTGGATGGAGATATGGTGAAATCTGAAATGTTGCCCCATTTGCCTGTGGCAATATGGTGCCATGTTTCAGCAGACGACCCTGGCGGAAGTTATTCCATACGTTCTCTACAAGTTGAGAGCCTGGTTGCCAATGGCAGATAACTTCTGCGTTTGCATGATGTTGTCTCCGTTGGCCGTGGCAGCATGCCCTGCAACCGCTTACACTGGCGGTAGCAAGCGCACGTGTTCGCTGTGCCGTTGCCTACTAGAGCGTGCATGCAACATAATCTTTTTGTCTAACTTTCAGTAAGAATTTTAACATTGTGAGTGCCATTTTTGTCCACCAACCGCTCACCTTGCCGCAAAAAATCGATTCTCGCGGAGGTTTGTTTTGGTGCTCAAAGGGGGCAGTTGCGTATGCAGTTAAAATGAATTTTTATTTAAAATGACTGCCACTAACACCCGTTTTTGGACGATTTGCCGCTAAATACACTGCGTTTTGGTGCTAAACGCGGTGCAATATGCCGCTAAACGCAGTGCGTTTTGGTGCTAAATGCAGCGTGTTTTGGTGCAAAATGCAGTGCGTTTTGGTGCTAAATGCAAGGTGAAATGGTGCTAATTGCGAGACGGAAAGCATAAATATCCACGCTAGTTGTATAAATAAAACCTTCTCGAACCATGAAAAACATGGCGAAAAAGGGCGAAATGTCTCCTAAAAAGTGTTTTTTTAGGGGCTAAAAGTGGGTAATTGGGGGCGAAAAAATTGCGAGTTGGCGGCCAAATAGAAAGGCAAAATGGTGCAAAATGTAGGTTTTGCTCTTAAAAACTGCTAAAACAAATAACGAGAAAAGCCGAAAATAGGGGTGATTTTCCTACTTTATGGCCTGTTTTCTCGCTAGAATGGTGCGAAGATTAGAGTGAGTTTATAAAATAAAAGATAATAATTTAAGGTTTGTGAGTTGATGGGTTGATGGGTTGATGAGTTGATGAGTTGATGAGTTTGTGAGTTTGTGAGTTGGTGAATTTGCGAGTTGATGAGTTGATGAGTTGGTGAGTTGGTGAGTTGGTGGGTCGATGAGTTGGTGAGCTGATGAGTTGATGAATTGATGGGTTGATGAGTTTGTTTGCGAGTTGGTGAGTTTGTGAGTTGATGAATTGGTGAGTTGGTGGGCTTGTGAAATATCCAGTTTGTAAGTTGATATGTTCGGGACTCATTGGGTTTTCGTGAGTTGATAAGCCGGTGAGTTGATTTGTGCTGCACTTCGTATATGAGAGGAGCTTTTATCTTGGCTTTACAGCACAAAGAAAATAAACTCCTCTCAATTTATAGAGATTTTAAAGGTCTAGCTAACTTCTGCATTAAATCATGCCGTAAGTCATCGCTCTCCTCCTCTCTTTGGTGGTGGGGGTATGGGCGATACGGCACCTTATATTTTCCCAATCAGCTCTTCCATCCCTTGCGATGCGCCCATGCGAAGTTGCTTAACCTGCGGGTTATAGGTGGTTTCTACGGGTTCGGGGTCGATAAGATAAATGGGTGTTGTAGAGGGGGCGTAAGCCAGTAGGCCGGCTGCGGGGTAGACGTTAAGCGATGTGCCGATGACAATCAGCACGTCGGCTTGCCTTACGGTGCGTGCAGCCAAGTCGATAAGCGGCACCGGCTCGCCAAAGAACACGATGAAAGGACGGAGCCGAGAACCATCGGCCGCCTTTTCTTCGGGCCTGACAATAGCGTTGTCGGGCGTTAGCGTGCGGATGTAACGCGGATTGTTTGGGTCGGCCGAGGAACAGACTTTGAGCAGTTCGCCATGCAAGTGGATAACGTGCGACGAGCCTGCGCGTTCGTGCAAGTCGTCTACGTTTTGCGTGATAACGGTTACCTGGCATCGTTTTTCTAGTTCGGCAATTAGCTGATGTCCCTTGTTGGGTTGCGCGGCGAACAGCTGTTGTCGCCTTTCGTTGTAGAATTGGTTCACCAAGTTGGGGTCGGCGAGCCATCCTTCGTGCGATGCCACCTGCATAACGGGATAGTTCTCCCACAGTCCGTCGTTGCCTCTGAACGTCTTTATGCCGCTTTCGGCAGACATGCCTGCGCCTGTAAGGAATACTACGTGTTTGTTTTTTGTGTTCATGACGTTTCGTTTTAAATTGTTAAACATCCCTGTACTTTGCATCGGGGCGATGGTTTGCTGCTGGCGCGGTGCGGCTTTGCGCGCGGTTAAGCCATCGGCTTGTTGGCGATGTTCTTTCAGGCAAAAGCTGAAAACAAGCAGGCAGGTGGGCTTGTCAACTCCAAATTTAGTGTTTTTTTTGCAAATATGCGTATCGAATAGGATAAATAATTGTAACTTTGTGCCATTGTACTAAAAATAAAGAGATAAAAGACAATATTTTATGGATAAACTTAGTTATGCTTTGGGCCTAGGTATTGGCCGCCAATTGTCGCAAATGGGTGCGAACGACTTGAACGTTGCCGACTTTGCACAAGCTGTAAAGGACATGATTGACGGCAAGGAACCCCAAGTTCCTACGGCAGAAGCACAGCAGATTGTGGAAGATTTCTTCCGCAGACAAGAAGAAAAACAACGCGCCGAGGCCGCCGAGAAGTACAAAGGAGCCAAGAGCGAGGGCGAAAAATACCTCAGCGAGAATGCTAAAAAGGAAGGTGTTGTGACGTTGCCCAGCGGCTTGCAATACAAGGTGCTTAAAGAGGGAAACGGTAAAAGCCCCAAGGCTACCGACAAGGTGGTGTGCCATTACGAGGGTATGCTGGTTGATGGAACGATGTTCGACAGCTCTATTCAGCGCGGTGAGCCTGCCACTTTCCCCCTAAATGGTGTTATTGCTGGTTGGACCGAGGGCTTGCAGCTGATGAAAGAGGGTGCCAAGTATCGTTTCTTTATCCCTTATCAACTGGGTTACGGCGAACGCGGAGCCGGCGCATCCATCCCTCCTTTCGCCGCATTGGTGTTTGATGTGGAACTGATTGAGGTGAAGTAAAAAAAGCCTCACCCCCTACCCCTCTCCAAGGGGAGAGGGGCGTAGTATGCTTGGGTGGGGTAAGAGCTAAGGTTAAGCGGGCATTAACTCAACCACTCACCCCTCGCCCTCCTCATAAACTTATAAACTCAAAACAACTTATATATCAATGAAGAAATTAACAATCTTAGCAGCAACGGCCATTGCAGCCGTTACATTCTCGGCTTGCGGCAACTCAACGCCTAAGGCCGACTTAAAGAACGACATCGACACCCTAAGTTATGCCTTGGGTTACAGCCAAACACAAGGCCTACGCGACTATCTTAGCAGAGGCTTGAATGTGGACACGGCTTACATCGACGAATTTGTTAAAGGCTTGAACGATGGCGCCAATGCTGGCGACGACAAGAAGAAAGCCGCCTACTATGCCGGCGTGCAGATTGGTCAACAAATCTCTAACCAAATGGTTAAGGGCATCAATCACGAATTGTTTGGTGAGGACTCTACCAAGACTATCTCGATGAAGAATTTCCTCGCCGGCTTCATCACTGGCGCAAAGAACAAGAAGGGCATCATGACCCAAAAGGAGGCAGAGGACTATGTGCGGACACAAGCCGAGAAGATTAAAGATAGAACGGCCGAAAAAACTTATGGTGCAAACAAAGAGGCAGGTAAGAAGTTCTTGGCCGAGAATGCTAAGAAACCCGGTGTAAAGACCTTGCCCAGTGGCGTGCAATATCGCGTTATCAAAGAAGGTGACGGCCCCATTGCCAAGGACACTTCGGTGGTTAAGGTTAACTACGAGGGCAAAACCATCGACGGTAAGGTGTTCGACAGCAGCTACACCCAGGGACAACCCGTAACCATGCGCGCCAACCAGGTGATTAAGGGCTGGACAGAGGTGCTTACACGCATGCCTGCCGGTAGCGTTTGGGAGGTGTATATCCCCGAAAACCTGGCTTATGGCTCGCGCGAACAACCAAACATCAAGCCCTATTCGGCACTTATCTTCAAGATTGAACTGATTTCAGTGGGAGAAAAATAATGAAGAAATTAACCTTTATGGCACTCGCTCTATTGGCGAGTGCCGCTTTTAATACCGCCTCCGCAGGTAAAAAGAAAGACGTAGTGCAGGTGGCCACCGCTGCCCCCGTGGTGTTGAACACATCGTCAGACTCGGTTAGCTATGCCGCAGGAATGGCTGCCACGAAGGGACTGACTGCTTTCATCCAGCAACAATATAAGGTGGACACCACTTATATGGCCGACTTTGTGCGTGGGTTCCGCAAGGCTTTGGAAAGCAACGGCGACGGCGCTTTCACGGCTTATGCTGCCGGAATGCAGATTGCACAGATGGCCCAACAGCGCATTTTGCCCTCGATTCAGCAAGAGCTAATCGGGACGAAAGACTCTGTTGCCGCTAAAAACTTCTACAACGGATTTATTGCTGCCCTGGAAAAAGACTTCACTAAATATACCGAAGAGGAGGCTCAACAGCTCTTCGAACAACGTGTTGAGGCCGCCAAGAAGGCCAAAGTGGAGGCCGCCATCAGCACGGGCAAGCAGTGGCTGGCCGAAAATGCTAAGAAACCGGGCGTGGTTACACTGCCTAGCGGACTGCAATATAAGGTGATTGCCAACGGTACGGGCGACAAACCCGCTGCTACCGACGAGGTGGTTGTGAAGTACGAAGGCAAACTTATCGACGGGACAGTGTTTGACAGCAGTTACAAACGCACGCCCGACACGTCGTCTTTCCGTGCAGACCAAGTGATTGCCGGCTGGACTGAGGCACTTCAACTGATGTCTCCTGGCAGCAAATGGGAACTGTATATCCCCCAAGACTTGGCCTATGGGGCAAGAGAAATGGGGTCGATTCCTGCCTATTCTACGCTTATATTCACCGTAGAACTGCTGAAAGTGAACAAACCTAAGCCCGAAGTGAGCAATGCTAAGGCCGAAACGCCTGCCGCAAAGCCCGCAAAGAAGGCTGGAAGACCTGTTGCAAAGAAGAGAAAATAAACACAAATGAAGGCGTGGAAACCAGGTTAAAGAACATCTTTGACCTGGTTTCTAACTTCTTAATTTATCTTTAAAGGCGTTAACCAATTGCCAAAATACGCAATATGCGCCTTTTTATCTAACTTTTTGTTGCTTATTTCATTTAATTTGTTTACATTTGCTCGTGCTTTATAGGCACATTAAAACAACTTAAATACATAAAACACGTTAGCAACACATGGAGAAAATAGACAGCCTAGACAAGAAAATCCTAAACATCTTGTCGCAAAATGCACGTATTCCATTTAAGGACGTGGCAGCAGAGTGCGGCGTATCGCGCGCAGCCATACACCAACGCGTACAGCATCTGATAGAAAACGGTGTGATTACTGGCAGCGGATTTGACGTCAACCCCAAGAGTTTGGGCTACTCTACATGCACCTACATCGGGCTTAATCTCGAACGCGGAAGTATGTATAAGAACGTTGTGGCACGTCTTAACAGCATTAACGAAATTGTGGAGTGCCACTTCACAACGGGTTCGTACACGATGCTCATTAAGTTGTACGCCAAAGACAACGAGCAGCTGATGGACTTGCTTAACAATAAGCTGCAAACTATCCCAGGGGTGGTTTCTACTGAAACGCTCATATCGCTCGAACAAAGCATCAAACGAGAGATATTGGTAGACCCTGATGAGAAATAAAGAGGTTGAGGGAAAGGGTGTATGGCCAGGATGTTAAGGGTAGAACCTACCAGGCTGCCCTATCCGACTTGTCTGACCTATCCGACTTGTCCGACTTGTCCGACCTGTCCGACCAGTCTGACCAGTCCGACCAGTCTGACAACTCCAACCAGCCCCTCATCAATCTAACCCAAAAGCTATGCAAAACTTCGACTTGCAAGCCCGCTTGCAAAACATATACGCCTCGTTTCCGCAGGCCAAACGCCAGCCCGTCATCGGGTTGACTGCCAACTTTCGCGACGGTAGTGTCATGCTTATGGAACGTTATTATCGCCAAGTGGTTGATGCAGGCGGTACTCCCGTGCTCATTCCGCCCGTCGATAGTGTAGACGTTATCGTTAATACGCTCGACAATATAGACGGGCTGATACTCACGGGTGGTGCCGATCTCAATCCCCTGTGGGCAGGAGAAGAGCCTTCGCCGCGCCTACATTCGGTCAACGCAGAACGCGATTTGCCCGAACTTCTCATCACCCGACTAGCCTATAACCGGCAGATACCCATCCTGGGCATTTGTCGTGGCATGCAAACGATGGCCGTGGCACTAGGCGGAAAGGTGGCGCAAGACATCGAAGAGCATTTTACTGACGATGTTCGCCGCGGCTTGGCAGAAGGCGAGTTCAAGCATTTCTTACCGCGATTTTCTGATAAGCTGATACAGCATTCGCAAGACGCGCAACGCAATTTGGCCACGCAAACGGTGTATTTCGAACCCAATTCGTTGCCTGCGCAAATCTTCGAGGGCACTAGTCTGCACGTCAACTCGTTCCATCACCAAGCCGTTAGCCACGCAGGCAGCAAGTTCCGTTTCGTTGCAGCCACGGCCGACGGCATACCAGAGGCAATGGAAAGCACCGAACACAAGCCTTTGCTTGGCGTGCAATGGCATCCCGAATGGATGGAAGAGCAAGGTTTGCCGCTTTTTCAATGGCTTGTTAGGCAGGCAGAAACCTTTGCCCATGCCAAACGTTTGCATGCCAAGTTGCTTACACTCGATACGCATTGCGATACACCGATGTTCTTTCCGCTTAACGTTCGGTTCGACCAACGTGACCCACGTATACTCGTAGACTTGCATAAGATGAGCGAAGGACGGCAGGATGCTACCACGATGGTTGCCTATTTGCCGCAGCCTAAGTCTGGCGAAACGTTCCGCGAGAAGGTGGCTTTCGACGTGACAGGGCCGAGAAATTACGCCGATCTCATCTTCGATAAGATTGAAAGCATCGTTGCCGAGAACAGTCAATACGTGGCTTTGGCTCGAAATCCACAGCAACTTTACGCCAACAAGGCAGCTGGAAAGAAGAGTATTGTGTTGGGAATAGAGAACGGGTTGGCCATTGAGAACGACCTGGCAAACGTTTCGCACTTTGCCCAACGTGGCGTAACGTACATTACACTATGTCACAACGGCGACAACGACATCTGCGACAGCGCACGCGGAACGGCTACTCATGGCGGCGTTAGCGACTTTGGCCGATGTGTTATCGAAGAAATGAACCGCACGGGCATTATGGTTGACCTCAGTCACGGTGCCGAATCGAGCTTTTACGATGCCTTAGAGATTAGTAGGACGCCCATTGTTTGCAGCCATAGCAACTGCAAAGCACTCTGCGATGTGCCGCGAAACCTAACCGATAACCAAATGCGTGCGCTTGCCCAGAAGGGTGGAGTGGCGCATATCACGCTCTACCACGGATTTCTTCGCGCCCAAGGAGAGGCCAGTATCCTCGATGCGATGGTGCATTTGGAACATGCCATCAAGGTAATGGGCATAGACCACGTGGGACTTGGAACTGATTTCGACGGCGATGGCGGCGTGTGTGGCATCGCCAACTCGTCTGAAATTATCAATTTCACCATTCAGCTGTTGAGCCGACGTTTCTCCGAACAAGATATTGAGAAGATATGGGGAGGCAATTGGTTGAGGGTAATGAAGGAAGTACAATTGAAAAGGTGAAAGGGTGAAAAGGTGAAAGGGTGAAAAGGTGAAAGAATGGCTAGCGCCCCTTTTAAAGGTGAAAGGGTGAAAAAGTGAAAAGGTGAAAAAATGGCTGAGCCTACCTGCTTGTTAACTTGTCAGCTGGTAGACCAGCAAGGGCGAAAAGGTGGTTAAGGCCATCAAGGCATGCGGCTTAACTCTTTAATCCCAATGACTCCTTAACTTCTTGCACAGATGCCTTTCACTCCTTAAACCCTTTAAGTGCTCAGCATTTGGCTTAACTCCTTAACTCCATAACTCCTTAACTCCATAACTCCTTAACTCCTAATTTTCAAGATTCAATATCCAATGAAGAAAATCATCATAGCAGTTATCATGATTGCCGTTATAGCCATCATTGCCTATTCAATGGGTTTGTTCTCGCCCTCGCATAGTGCGGCAGAAGAAGCGGAAGAGGCCGAGATGGCCGCCGCAGAAAAGCTTAATCCGGTGGGCCCGGCCTTTAATGCCGACTCGGCTTATGCCTTTGTTGCCGCTCAATGCGCCTTCGGACCGCGCGCAATGAACACCAAAAGCCACGACAATTGCGGCGAATGGATTGCCAAGAAGTTTGAAAGCTTTGGCTGTAAGGTGAAAAATCAGCGCACCGAACTGCGCGGATATGACGGAACGATGTTGCGTTGTCGGAACATTATGGCCAGTTATAACCCCGAATCTACTACGCGTATCTTGCTCTGCGCGCATTGGGACACGCGCCCTTGGGCCGATAACGACCCCGATAGTGCCAATTGGCGTAAGCCCATTGATGGCGCAAACGATGGTGCGAGCGGCGTTGCCGTGATGTTAGAGATTGCCCGACTGCTGAATCAAAACAAGAATTTAAACATTGGTGTAGACTTTGTGTGCTTTGATGCCGAAGATTGGGGCACGCCAAAGTGGAGCGGACAAGAAGATAGCGAAGACACTTGGGCACTTGGTGCGCAGCATTTCGCCACCAACTTACCTGCTGGTTATGAGGCGCGTTACGGCATTCTGCTCGACTTGGTGGGCGGTATTGGGGCTAAGTTCTATCGCGAAGGCATGTCGAAGACTTTTGCTCCCGACATTGTTAAGAAGGTATGGCGCGCTGCACGTGCCGCAGGTTATGGTAGTTTCTTTCCTAAAAGCGACGGCGGAATGATTACAGACGACCATGTGCCGCTTAACGAGAAAGCCAAGATACCTACGATAGACATTATCGCCTTTTATCCCGATTGTGTTCAAAGCTCGTTTGGCCCTACATGGCACACCTTAAACGATAACTTGCAAAACATCGACCGCAATACGCTGAAAGCTGTGGGGCAAACGGTTATACAAACGCTGTATAGCGAGAAGTAGTGGATGAGGGTTAGGTTGTTCTAGGTTTCCTGGGGTTTCTAGTTTTCCTAGGATTTCTAGGTCTTCTAGCACAAACTTAACATACTTGTTCATCAGCTGGCGCAGCCATCTTTTCACCCTTTCACCTTTTCACCTTTAAAGGGCGCAGCCCATCTTTTCACCTTTTCACCCTTTCACCCTTTCCCCTTTAAAGGGCGCAGCCCATCTTTTCACCCTTTCTTATTTCTTGGATGGTGTTTCGTTATCTCCTCCCTTAGCGACGATGTATCTATGTGCGTATAAATCTCGGTGGTGGCAATGTCTTCGTGTCCCATCATCGCCTGAATGGCGATAAGGTCGGCACCACCTTCCAACAAAGCCGTGGCGAACGAGTGGCGCAATGTGTGCGGACTAATGGTCTTTGTGATGCCGGCCGCCACCGCCTGGCGCTTTATCATGATAAGAATCATCGTACGAGTAAGGTGCGCGCCGCGCCGATTAAGAAACACATAATCCTCCTCGCCCGGCTTAATGCGCATCGCATTACGGTCGGCAAACCATGCGTTCAGCTCGTCAAGCGCGCGGCTCGATATGGGCACCAGTCGCTCCTTGTCGCCCTTTCCCGTTACGCGCACAAACTTCTCTTCCACATAGAGGTTAGAAAGTTTCAGGTTAACAAGCTCCGACACCCGCAATCCGCAACTGAACAGCACCTCAATAATGGCCCTATTGCGTTGCCCTTCCCATTTGGAAAGGTCGATAGAGGCCTCCAAGCGGTCAACCTCGGCCGTACTCAACACGTCCGGCAAGGCGTTGCGCACGTGTGGCGACACCAACAACTCCGTTGGGTCGGCATCAACAAAACCATCGAGAAGTAAAAACTTGAAGAACGAACGCACACCACTTAGTATCCGCGCTTGCGAACGCGGCGTAATGCGTTGGTCGTGCAGCGATGCCGAAAAGTTATCCAAGTGTTCCAGTTTCACTTCCTCCACCTTTAACCCGTGAAAGTTAACGTAAGCCAAAAGCCAACGCAGGTCGTTGCGGTAGGCCTCAATGGTATTCGGGCTAAGGTTGCGTTCCAATTTCAAGTAACGCATATAGGCCTTCACCATATTGTCGACGGTTTTATTTTCTCTTTCCATCGTTTATTCGTAATTTTGTGAACAAAAGTACAAAATAAAGCTGACATGACGATACAAATTATCAACGGGCCAAACCTCAATTTGCTTGGCGTACGCGAGCCAGACGTTTACGGCAGCATGTCGTTCGACGATTTTCTGCCGCGCCTGCGTGCTTGTTTCCCCGATGTACAGATAGATTACTTTCAAAGCAACATCGAAGGCGAACTTATCGACAAGCTGCAAGCCGTGGGCTTTCAGTGCGATGGCATCGTGCTTAACGCCGCCGCCTACACGCACACCAGCATCGCGCTGGCCGATTGCATCCGTGCCATCAGCGCACCTGTGGTTGAAGTGCACATTTCCAATGTTCACCAACGCGAGGCATTCAGGCACCAAAGCATGATTGCCGCCGCTTGTCGGGGGGTGATATGCGGTTTCGGACTAGATGGTTACCGCTTGGCGATAGAGAGTTTCAAACGCTAAGGCATGGATCTAACCACCTACATCGCCAACCACATCGACCCCGAAGGCGACTACTTGTATCGTCTTTACCGAGCCACCAACCTGCATACGCTGCACGGGCGCATGGCCAGCGGACACCTGCAAGGCCGTTTGTTGAAGATGCTTGTGCAGATGACGCAGGCCAAACGCGTGCTCGAAGTGGGTACTTTTAGCGGATATGGTGCCATTTGCTTGGCCGAAGGACTGCCAGATGACGGACTTTTGTACACCTTCGAGATTAACGACGAGCAAGAAGACTTCACCCGTCCGTGGATAGAAGGCAGCGCGGTGGCCAACAAAATACGCTTCATCATCGGCGATGCCATCACCGAGGCCCCACGCTTGGGCATCACCTTCGACCTCGTTTTCGTTGATGGCGACAAGCGAACGTACGTTGAAACCTACGAGATGGCTCTCTCGGTGCTCAGGCAGGGTGGTTTTATCGTGGCCGACAACACGCTGTGGGATGGTCATGTGTTCGATTCTGCCTACGATAAGGACCAACAAACCCTTGGCATACGCCGCTTTAATGACCTTGTGGCCAACGATTCGCGCGTAGAGAAAGTTATCCTTCCTTTGCGAGATGGGCTAACGCTGATACGAAAGGTGAAAAAGTGAAAAGGTGAAAAAGTGAAAAAATGGCTGCGCCCCTTAAAGGTGAAAGAGTGAAAAAGTGAAAAGATAACTGTGCACTTTTAACAGCCTGCCTAGTAAGCCTGGAATAACTAGTAAGCCTAGACCCACCTAAGAACCCTAGAAAGTCAAAAGCCCCTAGCAACACAATCCCCCTCAGAAGAAATATGCCCTCGATAACCCTTCGCGACCTCTCCGTAGGTTACCAGCATCCGCGGCGCACGCCAACCACCGTGCTAGCACAGCTCAATGCTACCTTACATGCAGGGCAGCTCACTTGTCTTGTGGGTGCCAACGGCATTGGTAAAAGCACGCTACTGCGTACTTTGGCCGCTTTTCAACCGCCCATCTCAGGACAAATGCGCTATTATTCTGACGAACAAGCCGTGCCCATCAACCTCGCCACACTCTCGCAAGTGCGTTTAGCACGCCTAGTAAGCGTGGTGTTAACGGCTAAGCCCAGCGTTGAAAACCTCTCCGTTGAACAAATAGTTGCCCTTGGTCGCTCGCCCTACACCAATATTTGGGGTACACTTCGTGCCGACGACCGCCGTATGGTTGCTTGGGCGATGGATGTAGTGGGCATAACTAACCTGCGCCACCGCCTAGTGCTGACGCTTAGCGATGGCGAACGGCAGAAAATGATGATTGCCAAAGCCTTGGCACAAGATACACCTGTGATATTACTTGACGAGCCAACGGCCTTTCTCGACTACAAAAGTAAGGTTGAAGTGCTTGGTTTGTTGGCACGCCTTGCCCACGAAACCAATAAGATGGTGTTGCTTTCTACCCACGATTTAGAACAAGCTGTGCATGCCGCCGATGCCCTTTGGGTGGTGGCTAAGCAACAGCTAGGCGATGGCACGCAGCCTTGCTCGCGGTTGGATAGCTCAGACCTGTCGGACAGCTCGGACCAGTCAGACCAGTCGGACCAGTCAGATCAGTCGGACAAGTCAGATCAGTCGGACAAGTCAGATCAGTCGGACCAGTCGGACAAGTCAGATCAGTCAGACAAGTCCGATCAGTCCGACCAGCCCAGCGGCCTTGATGCGCCTAACTCTTTTAGCCAATGCCATCATCTCCCCTTGCTTTACGTCCTAGAAAAGCACATCCACACCACCGAACAGGGGCACCAACAGCTTGTATTCGAGCCCGCCCCCACGGCTCCTGCTCCACCCCACCTCACGCTTACCGCCACTCCCAATTTCGAAACACGCACCCAAGAACTACTTCGACTGTTGGGGGAAGAGGGTATTAAAAGGTGAAAAGATTAAAAGGGTGAAAGGGTGAAAAGGTGAAAAGATGAAAGGGTGAAAGGGTGAAAGAGTGAAAAGGTGAGAGAGTGAAAAGGTGAAAAGGTGAAAGGGTGAAAAGGTGAAAGGGTGAAAAGATGAAAGGGTGAAAGGGTGAAAAGATGGCTGCTCCTGCTGTTGAAAAGGAGCCTGGCGGAAGTTGTTCCATACACTCTCTACAAGTTGAAAACCGCTTGTCGATAGCAGATAACTTCTGCGTTTCAAGGTGCAGTATGTAAGTGGCATACCCTGCAACCGCCCACGCAGGCTGTCGCAAGCGTACATGTTTCCGGTACCGTTGCCCACTCGCGCGTTTTTACGGTATAACAGTTTTGTCTAGTTTTTAGCAACAAATTTAACATTGTGAGTGCCCTTTTTGTCCACCAACCACTCATCTTGTCGCAAAAAATCGATTCTCGCGAAGGTTGGTTTTGATGCGAGAAGGGGGTAGCTTGTGAATGCGATAAAATGAATTTTTATTTAAAACGCCCCCATTTGCACCAGATTTTGGGCTATTTGCCGCTAAATACACTGCGTTTTGCCGCTAAATGCACTGCATTTTGGTGCTAAATACATTGCGTTTTGGTGCAAAATGCAGTGCGTTTTGGTGCAAAACGCAAGGCGAAATGGTGCAAAACGCAAGGCAAAAAGGTGCTAAATGCAAGGCAAAAAGCATAAATATCCACACCAGTTGTATAAACAAAACCTTTTAGAGACATTAAAAACATGACCGAAAAGGCAAAATAGTGGTCAAAAAGTGGGATTTTAGGAGCTAAAAGCGTGTAATTGGGCTTAGAAAAATACGAGCTGGCAACCAATCTAGAAAGGCTAAATGGTGCAAAATGCAGGTTTTGCTCTTAAAAACAGACAAAACAAGAGGAGTGAAAAGCAAGAAATAGGGGCGATTTACCTACTTTATGGCCTATATTTTCGCTAGAACGGAGCGAAATTTGGAGCGATATTGTAAAATAAAAAATAATAATTTAAGCTTTCAAGTTGGTGAGTTGGAAAACTAGTGAGTTGGAGATTTCTCGATTTTTTGAGTAGACGTGCTGGTGTTTTTTGAGTAGACGTGCTGGTGTTTTTTGAGTTGATGAGTTGGTGTTTTTTGAGTTGATGAGTTGGTGTTTTTTGAGTTTTTGAGTTGATGAGTTGATAAATTGACGAGTTGGTAGGTCGATTTGTCCTGTACTTCGTGTGTAAGAAGGGTGTTTATCTTGTGTTGGCATCTCGCCATGACAATGAAGTCATCTAGACTTTCGTGTGTGAGAAGAACGTTTATTTTGTGTTGGCATCACAGAGAAAACAAACACTTCTTAATTTATAGAAACATTAAAAGTTAATACTACTTCTATAACTATCCCAACAAGCTTACTAAACCTACGCTCGCTAACTTGTCAACCCGTCTACCCGTTAACAAGTTGGCAGCTTTGCATCGCAATTACTTTTATGGTGAATCGCCCAACAGTTTACAGCCCTTTGCCTTTTCCTTGCGTTGGAAAGGCAATCGGGCTTACAGCGCATCTTTTCCTGTTGCCATCTTCGTTTCCTCTCGCGTGCGCGCGTACCATATATAATATTTAGTCGTTGAACTTTTAAGTGCCTTCGTTTCATACCTTTTGTGTCTTATACCAACATCAGCATTATTCCGCCCTCTATTATCAACACGATGAGCGTTTTATCGCTCAATAAAATAAATTAATTTATTTTCTGCATATCGCTAAGTAATATTCGTTCGTTAGTTGTATTTTTATTGTAAGGCGTATTAAAATGCGCAGTCGATTTTTAAAGTTATAACTACTTTATAATAATATTACTACACGTATGAAAAGAACAAATGCACAGACAGAGGGCTTGCTGTTGAAAGCACTTCTGGCATTGTCTATGACCGCAGTTCCTAGCGTGGGCATGCTGGCTGGTGTTAAAGCCAACGCAACGCAAAACCCACTGCTTAACGCAACTGCTACAACTCAAAACTCTGCCTTGCAACGCGTGCAGGCCAACACGCGAACCATTACGGGCGTTGTGAAAGACGCACAAGGCGAACCGCTCATCGGTGTGAGCGTTCAGGTGAAGGGTACTGGCAAGGGTGCCATAACCAACATCGACGGCCAATACACCCTGACAACTAACGAGAGCAATCCCACGCTGGTGTTTAGCTATGTGGGCTACACGGCGCAGGAATTGGCAGCTGGCAGTCGCTCGCAAGTAGACGTAACGCTCAAAGAAGACAGCAAGGTGCTGGGCGAAGTGGTAGTTACGGCTATGGGTATTATGCGAAAGCAAGAGTCGCTTACCTATGCCACCCAGAAAGTGAAGGCAGAAGACTTGATGAAAGTGCAAGACCCCAACGTGGCGAATACCCTTGAAGGTAAAGTCGCCGGCGTTACCATTACGCCGAGTGCAGGTGGTGCGGGTGGTGCATCGAAGATTATTCTGCGCGGTAACAAGTCGATTACCGGTAACAACTCTCCGCTAATTGTGGTCGACGGTATTCCCTTGACTAACGAAACTCGTGGCAAGATAACCAATGGAGATGATTTGGGATATGCAGGTTCGTCGGAAGGTTCGGACCCGCTTTCTATGATTAACCCAGACGACATCGAGTCTATGAACGTTCTTAAAGGGGCAAACGCGGCTGCACTTTATGGCTCGCGCGCTGCCAATGGCGTTATTATGATTACCACCAAATCGGGTCGCGAGGGTAAAGTGGACATCAACTTTACGTCTAATGTTACGTTCGACACGCCATTGCTTACCCCCAAGTTGCAGAACACTTATGGTGCTGCGCTTACCGATGGTTCGGTGGTAAACGGAACACAAACCTATATGCTGTCGCCTTCAAGTTGGGGCGGTAAACTTTCAGACCAAACAAACCTGCTTCCCTCTGTACAGCTAGGCGACCAGTATCCCCAAGGGGCACTTAACCAAGTGCATCTCCGTAAGAATGCGGTAAACGATATAGACAACTTCTTCCGTACAGGCGTTACGACCAACAACTCCGTATCAGTTTCGGGCGGTACGGAAAAGTCGAGAACCTACATATCATTGGGAAACAGCCACTCCAACGGTATGATAAAGAACAACTCGTATAATCGTAACAGTATAACTTTGCGACAGAGCTTTAAGCTTTTCGACCGTCTGAAGTTGGAAGGCTCTGTTAACTATGTTGAGACCATCACCCGGAATCGACCTGGTGGGGGAACAATAGGTAATCCCATCTATCATGCGTACATGATGCCCCGCAACATAGACATGGACTATTATGCCCAAAACTATTCTAAACGTGGTACATGGCTTTCTAATCCTTTGTCGTATTATGAACCGAAGGAATTCACTGTGCTGGATCAAAATGGTAATCAAAAGAAAGAGACCCACTATGTTTATACGCAAGGTAAGCGTGTTCCGCTAAGCAGCGAGATGCAAGATTGGGCCTATCTTTCGAACGGCAACAACAACCCTTACTGGCTGGTGAACAAAAACCGCAACCGACAAGACGAAAACCGACTGTTTACAACGCTTTCTGCAACCATCGATATATATAAGGGGCTTTCGTTCCAAGCGCGTTTTAACTACACCAAGACTCACTTTACCAAAGATGCTCGGCAGTATGCTACAACCTTTTTGCCATCTAGCATGAACAGCTTTGGTAGCTACTGGAGTGAGGATTTCAAAACAACTGAGATGTATACCGACTATTTGTTGAGTTACAACACAAATGTGAAAGATTTCAGCGTTTCAGCAACTGCAGGTTGGGTTGGGCATACAATTAAGAACACATATAAGCGCACCGCTGTTGGTAACGCCACTTTCGTAGACCCCTTACGCCGCATTTTACCTTCGGCTGTGAATGTGTTTGAAACCAGCGCAGGCGATGTGGGTGCTACAACAACGACTAAGAGCTCTAATTGGGACAAGGCCATGCTCTTCACTGCCCAAGTGGGATGGCAAGATAAGGTGTTTGTTGATGGCTCGTATCGTTTGGATGCCTATCGTCCCTACCGGCAATTTAAACTGAGAGGCATTATCGATTCGGAATGGCAAGGCTACTTCGGCGTGGGCGCCAATGCAATCGTCAGTTCGTTGGTTAAGCTTCCTGTGTGGATAGACTACTTGAAGTACCGCGTGTCTTACTCGGACGTAGGTAACTCTATTCCCAATAACAGTTATTTCGATGTCAGTCGCAACTATCTCACGGGAACAGCAACAGTGAACAAATATTCGGACTTTGTGCCGAAAGTGGAGACGTTGGGCTCTTTTGAAACGGGTGTGGAGATGTTGTTCTTTAAGAACCGCTTAAGTTTCGACCTAACCTTGTATGATAGCCGCTTGCGCAACATGTATATGGAGTCGGCCAATATCTCCGCCAAAACGAACGCGGGGAACACGGGTAAAGTACGCAACCGCGGATTTGAGACAACAATTGGTTATGACTTTAAGTTTGGTAAAGATCTTCGTTGGAGAACGTCTTACAACCTGTCGTTCAATGACAACAAGATACTAGAAACAGCCTACGACAACCAGGGCAAGCAGAAAGAAATAAAAAACGAGATTGCAGGTGTGTATGTGGTATACAAACCAGGTGGTTCGCTGGGCGACATGTACGTAGACGATTTTAAGCGTGATGCAAATGGACACATCAAACTGACACGGAACGGTGCGCCAAGGTTCGACAAGTCGGGCAATAGCCGCAAATATGTTGGCAACATGAACTCTAAGTGGCAGATGGGATGGAGCAACACTTTTAATTACAAGGACTTTACGCTCTCTATGCTTATCAATGGCCGCCTGGGAGGCAAGGTTATCTCACTTACAGAGGCTTACCTTGACCTTTATGGACTGTCTGAACGTTCGGGTAAGGCACGTCAGGATGCCGAGGCAAACGGTATTGTTGCCGCAAACTATGGCAATGTGCCTGGTATCCCCCTGCCTGATGGCAGCGGAAGAATTGTGCCTATCGACACCTATTATAAAACCCTAGGAGGCTCTTCCAACCCCAACAGCTACATATATAGTGCAACCAACTTCCGCCTTCGCGAGCTGTCGCTGGGTTATACGTTCAGAAACCTCATGGGACAAAACAAGAACCTTTCGGTTTCGTTCATCGCACGCAACCTGTTCTTCCTTTACAAGAAAAGTCCTGCAGATCCAGACGTGTCGCTTTCTACGGGTAATGGCTTAGGAGGTTTCGAATTGTTCAACACGCCCTCGTCGCGTTCGTATGGTTTGTCGATGAAGTTGAACTTGTAAGCAGCCATACTTTCAAGAGTATAACTAAAGAAAATGTTTCCCGAACTCCCTTTTTTCGGGCAAAGCTAATAAAGGGGAGAGGGAGTGTTAATAACAACAAAATTATGAACAGATATAGCAAATGGTTTGTAGGCGTTATGGCCCTGTTGAGCCTAACCTTACAATCGTGTCTGGATTTCGATACCACTGGCGACGAATTCAGCGCAACGCAAAAGAATACCAACAAGGTGAGCCGCCGAGGAAAGGTTGACTCCTTGAACTATCGGACTAAGTTTACGGCCGAGGATGTGAAACGCGTAGCCAACAAAATGTCTGATGTTATTGCGGCGGGACTTAGTGCCCAGTATGCAATGCGCGGTGGTAAGGAAGGTAAAAAGCCTGTTACACACGCCTATCAATATCAATATGGACTGGGTGCCGACTTGTATGCGCAGTATGGCGTTATACCACATACAAATTTCCCCTACTCAAAGGTTACTATTACCTCTGCCTATAACATCTCCGACAGGTTTTATGGAGGTGCGATGGGGTCTTTCAATGAGGTTTCAACGCAGATGGTGCCGTTGCTTAATCACGAGTCTATCGACACTATTCCTGAGTTAAAGGCCATTTATCTGCTGTTGTACAACTATTCGGCGGTTGAGGTGGCAAATGTCTATGGCCCATTCCCCTATCAAGATATCAAAACAAACGCCCAGACGGCCCCCTTTGAATATCAAAGCCTGGAAACGATATACAATAAGGCGGTGGACAATATAGACAGCATAGTGGCTTGTTTAAACTACTATGAAACCAAGCCCGAGGAATATAAGGAAGCCTTGCGCGACATTCTGAAACAGAATATGCATGTTACTGGCGATTACAAAACAGGGTTCAGCAATCTCAACACTTTTGTGCGTTTTGCCAATTCGCTGAAACTACGCATGGCCATGCATATTGTTAAAGTTAACCCAACGTTGGCAAAGCGATGGGCAGAAGAAGCCGTTAAAGCGGGAGTGATAGAAGAATACTCGCAAGAGGTATGTATCAACACGGCCGCCGAGGGCATAGCTCATCCCTTGCTTGAGGCTAGCCAAAGCTGGCACGACACGCGAATAACGGCCTCATGGGTGTCGATATTGAAAAGTCTTAACCATCCTTACCTTAAGTATCTCTTCCTAAAGAACGATGGCGACATTGTCAATGCAAAAACAAAGGAAGTGACACCAGCCAATACAGACATTATCGGCATCCGCTCAGGAGTAACGCCTGGCGAAGGTCAGGATTACGCTGGCAATCAGTTTATCGCTTTCAGTTCCATCAATCCAGAAGCGGCACATAGCATGCCCTTGTACTTGATGAAACTCTCTGAGGTTTGTTTCCTTAGAGCGGAAGGTGCGCTCAGAGGATGGAGCATGGGCGGAACGGCCAAAGAATTCTACGAGAAGGGTATTCTCGCCGGTAACTGTGAGGACCGCGAACAATTCTATACTGATGCCAATAACCAAAACCCTTACGATGCAGGTATGGCCGAATACATGCAACAAGAGAGTGCCACACCTTATACATATAAGGACCCTACTGGTGAGAGCGACCCCATTGAAAGCTTAACTAAGATTGGCGTTAAGTGGAACGAAGACGACAGCAAGGAGGTGAAACTCGAAAAGATTATCACCCAAAAGTATATCGCAGGCTATCCTGAGAGCTTTGAAGCCTGGGTGGACTTACGCCGCACGGGTTATCCGCGTTTGTTCGATGTGCTCCAAGCTGATGAGGCCGACGGAAGTCTTAATGATGGCGACATCATCCGTCGTTTGCCGTTCCCCGGTCGTACCGATCCCGCCACGCAAGCAGACATTAAGGCTACGGGGCTTGGCGCGCTAGGCGGGCCTGATTTTGTAGGAACAAGGCTTTGGTGGGACGTAAAAGGAGCTCCGAACTTTTAATTTAAAGTAATAAACTATGGGAACGGCTGCGCCGCCCTTATTAGGCCACAAGGCACGGCCGCTCCCTTAGCTTAACAATCCTATCTTAAAACGCATTTTAGTTTGGCATAAACTTAGCCATTACAATGTGATTAACTCTAAATGTCTTATTATTTAACAACATAAAACTAAGCAAGAATGAAGAGAAAAGTTACTCTTAGCGCACTGGCGTTGGCCGGTATGCTGTCTGCGGCTCCCTTTACGCTTAAGGCGCAGGGTGGAAACACCGCACCAACTGCCTCTAAGGTGGTTTACGACTTTCAGCATTTCAGCGACATCAAGATGTTGCAATTGTTTGAAAAGGCAGTAAGGGAAGGAAAACGCTACCCATCGTACGATGAGCTTAAGGCGGCTGGTTTGGCCGACGAGATTGAGTTTGTGCGTTCGCACGTACGCAAACGTTCTATCCTTTCGCGTAAAGACCGCCTGATACCAGGTACTTTCGAAACCCGTGAGTTGTTTATGAACATCCCAGCTGGTGCAGGGAGAACCGTTGGAGGCTATCCCTCTTCCGAGTTTGCATCAGACAACTTCTCTATGTGGAACTACACCAACCTCTTTGGCGCATGGAACCACGGTTTGTTCCAGGCTCCAGGTTCATGGGCGGACGCTGCACATAAGAACGGAACGGACCTGTTGAGCGGTATTAAGTTCTTTGATACCACTGGTAATCCTGGCGGTGTAGGTGCTGAAGGTTGGTTGCCTACATTGAAAGCTAAAAATCAAGACGGTTCATTTAAGTATGCAAAGCCAATGATCTACATGCTGCAATATTTGGGACTGGATGGTATAAACTATAACTGGGAGGCAGCAAGCTACGATGATCCAGATGTGATAGCTTTTCATCAGAAACTGTACGAGATAGCAAAAGAAGAGAAGTTTGATAACTTCCATGTTGTACTTTATACTTCGAATGCCACGTTAACAGCGTATAATTCTGAAGGTCTGTTCGGTAAAAATAAAAAGAAGACGGCAGACGTAATGCTAAATTACATGAACATGGACTTTGCCTATACTCTGTCCCAGTCTGTACAGCAGGCAAAGAATGCTTTGGGAACAACCGAAGGACTGTATGGGAGTACATGGATTGTTACGATGAACCGTTCGTGGACACGCCTGAACTCTGCTCCTGAGTGTGGCGTTTGCCTTTGGGGTGAACATGCACAAAGTCGTTTTTGGAGCTACAATGCCGGTGGCGATGCTGATGAAATGATGGTTAACTACCAAAAGCTGCTTGAGCGTGGTTTCTCGGGTGGTAACCGTAACCCGCTTTATCGCCCTGCGGTTAGCAACACTGGGCATAATTGGGAAGAGGTTAATGGTGTTCAGCCCCTTTCTACTTTCCCAGGCATGGCAACGTGGATTCCCGAAAGAACAACCATCAATGGCAACCTTCCTTTTAGCACACACTTCAACATGGGCGCAGGTTCGCAATACCATTATAAAGGAAAGAAAACTGCTGGCTCTTGGTATAATATGAGTAACCAAGACATCGTGCCAACCTATAGGTGGTTGGTGTTGGAGGCCAATAGTGATAAGGCTAGCGACAAGATAAATCCTGAAATTACCTATAAAGACGCATATATGGGTGGATCGTGTCTCTTGCTTAGTGGTACTGGAAATGCCAATGCTACCGACCTAGTGCTTTATAAAACCGACATTGCTGGTTCTACCGGTGCTATCAACGCAAACGTTGCTATCAAGAGTGGTAAGGAAGTTGCTGCCGATTCGAAACTTTTCCTTATCGTACACCTAAAGAACAACAACGAATGGAAGGAATTTGCTATCGGTGGAACGAAGGGAAAAACGTGGGAAGAAAAGAAGATACCTTTGGACGGAATAACCTCGGGAACGGTAATTGACAAGGTTGGAGTACGTGTTAAGAACAGTGACGCCAATTATAAGATGATGTTGGGCAAGCTAGAGCTTGTAGATGGATTTACCGTTGCTCCTGCAAAAATAGAGAAGATGACAGTGCAGGTGAAAGAAGAAACAAAGTCTTCGCTTTCTGTCAAGGCAACATGGAATGTTGACATGCCTGCAACCGAGTCGGGCATGATTTACAATGACGATGCCAACATCGACCATTTCGAAATTCTGCTCAAAGACGGCACTAACGGACGTGTATCCGAAGTGGCTCGTACTAGCCAGTGGGCTGCATACGTGGGCAATATCGATTTGAAGAACTTTACGAACAATCCTTTCATTGGTGTTCGCGCTGTATCGAAAGACCTTAAGAGCTATTCGCCCGTTGTATGGACTGAAGTGACCCGAGCAAATGCCGAACAACTACCTGAGTTGGTTCTTAACCCATATACTAATCCTGAGTTAGACTTGGATGCAGATGGTTATAAGAATGCCCAAGCCATTCGTTATGTAGAGATTTTTAGAACTAAGGGTGGCTCTACCAACATCAATTACCAAGCCAATGGTCCTACTGGTGGAACAAACTTTGTAGATGTTACTTCTGATCCTAATCAAGTTCTTACCATTGGACAGGGGGAAACGGTTACATTGGAGTTCAAAGGATTTGAAGCAAAGCAAAAGTACAAGGATGGAAAACCCAATCCCAATGGTGGATACGACGATCTTCGCTATTGCTTTGGCCGTGGATGGATTGACTTGAATGGCGACCATCGTTTCGACCCACGCGAGCTTACCGTTAATCCCAAGGAAGGAGAGCAACTCTTCACGATTGGTGAATTGCGCAAGGGCGTACCCGACCAAGTACAGAAAATCGTTACTAAGACCTTTACAATTCCAGCAGACGCACGCATTGGCGACACCCGCATGCGTATCGTGTTCTCTGATGCTTGGTTCAAGGGCGCATTGAAACCTACGGGTAAGTTCAACAAGGGTTTCGCCATCGACTTCCGTGTAAAGATTACCGGTAACAACCCGCAACGTCCTGTTCCCGCCGACACACGCGACCAAGGTTTGGCCGACGAACCCGCAGGACTTTCCACCACAGGTGTTAGCAATGTGGCCGTAGCTCCTTCGCAATTGCAGCAAGAAGGCAACAGCCTTAACTTTACCAATGTGGAGAAGGCATGGATATTTGCAGCCGATGGTTCGTTGGTTGCTGCCCTTAACAATCCTGCCAACTACAACTTGTCTTCGTTGGCATCGGGTGTTTACCTCGTGAAGATGCAAAACAAGAATATCATTCGCACGCAGAAGATTACTGTAAAGTAAGCACGTGGCGTTTGGTTTTCTTTAAGCCCACTTAAAGGGGGAAAGCCATCTCGGCTTTCCCCCTTTTTTATTCTCCTTTGGCATGCTTACTGCAATGTATGCACACTAATAACATTTAAAAACATTGTATATTCAATGAAACTAAACCATGTTTTAACATCGTTGGCCTTCGCCGCGCTCTTGACGTCGGCACCCATTAGTGGGTTTGCACAACAACAGTCAGAAACAGCGTCGACAGACATTTACGATTTCTCCAAGTTTGATGAAAAACTTTTGCTCGACCTCTTTGTGAAAGCCGAGGAGGAGGGACGTAAATATCCCACCGTGGAAGAGTTGAAAAAGGCTGGCATTTACGAAGAGCTGCAATTTGTGCGGTCGCATGTGGCCAAGCGAAAGCTTATTGATAATGCCGACCGCCTTATACCCAGCACTTACGCCGACCGCGAACTGTTTCTTAACCTGCCTATGGCTGTGGGTAAAGGCATTGGCGGTTACCCTTCGAAGAATTTTGCCAGCGACAACTTTTCATTCTGGAATTACACCAACCTATGGGGTTCGTGGAACCATTCCTTGTTTCAAGCGCCTGGGGCGTGGGCCGATGCTGCACATAAAAACGGTACCGACATCCTTAGCGGAATGAAGTTCTTCGACAGTAAAAGCGGAAATCCACGCGCATGGATTGCATTGTTGAGCCAGAAAAAGTCAGACCAAACCTACAAATATGCCCAACCTCTCATTAACTTGTTGCGCTATCTGGGTATGGACGGCATTAACTACAACTGGGAGGCAATGGGCTACAACAATGGAGATGTAGTCAACTTCCATCGCGAACTATATGCAATAGCCCAAAAGGAAGGTTTCGACAACTTTCACATTATGATTTACACCGTCAACTCTACCTTAGGCGGTTGGGATGCCCCCGCGCTTTTCGGTTCCAATGGCAAGCGCACGGCCGAACTGATGCTTAATTATTCGGGGTCGGGCTTTACTTATAACATGCGCCAGTCGGTGATGATGGCCGAGTCGGTGATGAAAACCAGCAAAGGCCTTTATGCCGGGGGCTGGCTGGTTGGCATGGATAAGAACTGGAGCCACTTGTCGAGCGATGAAGTTACCAAACGTTGCGGCATTGCCCTTTGGGGCGAACACGACCAAAGCCGGTTCTGGTCGTATAACTCAGGGAAAGGACCGCACGACCTGATGAGCAATTACCAAATGTTGCTCGAACGAGCCTTCTCTGGCGGTTATCGCAATCCTGCTAAACGTCCTGCCGTGGCCGACCAAGGCAATAACCTGCGTTGGAGCGGTTCAACACCGCCCTTGTCTACCTTTGCTGGCCTGGCCACGTGGATTCCTGAACGTTCTGCCATTGGCGGAAACCTGCCGTTTGCCACCTACTTCAACCTTGGCAACGGCGAGCGTTATTGCTATAAGGGGAAGAAAACGGGCGGAGCATGGTACAACATGGCCAATCAAGACATCGTGCCTACGTATAGATGGTTGGTTTACGAAGGTGGCTCTACTAATGTAAGCACCGCAGTACAGCCAGAATTTACCAATACCGACGCGTACATGGGTGGCTCGTGCCTAATGCTTACAGGCAAGCAGGCGGCTGCGCAGACGGATGTGGTGCTTTACAAAACAGACATACAGGGCACCAAAGGAAACATTTATGCCAACGTTGCCATAAAGAATGGCAAGGGTGCAGAGCAGGCTTCTAATCTCTACTTGCTGGTGCGCGTTAAGGGCAACCCTGCGTGGAAAGAGTTTGCCGTGGGAGATGTTGCCACCAAGCAATGGGAAGAGAAACGCATCCCGCTTACAGGCATTAATTCGGGCGACGTAATAGACCGAATTGGCTTACGCGTGAAGAATAGTGACGCTAACTATAAAATGTATGTGGGCAAGCTTCTCCTTGCCGACGACTTTAAGGCTGAGCCTAAACCTGTTGAAGACTTTACCGTTCAGGTTAAAGAAGAAACAAAGAAAAGTTTATCGGTGAAGGCTGCATGGACAATTGCTGGCGAAGACGGACAACGCGTGCTGACTAATGCAGATGCTAACATCGACCACTTTGAGTTGCTGTATAAGAATGGTGAAAAGGGTAAGGTTAGCGAGATTGCCCGCACAACGCAATGGGCAACGTTTGTAGGCGACATCGAGCTGCCTAATGCAGGCGATGCACCTTTCGTTGGGGTAAGAGCGGTTAGTACCGACTTGAAAACCTATTCGCCCGTTGTTTGGCAGCCTATTACAAGAGCAAAGCAAGAATTGTTACCCGACTTGCCCGAAGAAGATTATGGCACTGTTGAACTGGATATGGCAGCAGACGGAGTGGCAACTGCTCAGAAAGTGAGATTCCTGACTGTGGTTAAAACAGAAGGTGGTTTACAAGACATTGAATACAATGCCAGCAAACCTGTTGGTGGAAAAAATTATGTTGATGCAACACATCTTGTATGGCGAGTGAAACAAGGCCAGACCGTAAAAATAAAGTTTAAAGGATACGAGGCCACCAGTTATGCCGACAACACCACAGACGACTTGCGCTATTGTTTGGGTAAAGGTTGGCTAGACCTTAATGGCGACCATGTTTTCAATGGCGACCTTTTGGCCGACAATCCCAATGAAGGCGAATGTTTGTTCAATGTGGGTAAGTATAAGAGTTCTACGATATATAACGTACAGGCATTGCAAGAAAAAACGTTCACCATACCCAAGGATGCTCGCGTGGGTAGAAGCCGTTTGCGCATTGTTTTCTCCGACGCTTGGTTTGAAGGGGCATTGCAGCCTGTGGGTAAGTTTAACAAAGGCTTTGCCATCGATCTCGGCGTAATGATAGAGGGTACTAATGCCTCGCGCTCGGACAAGTCGGGTAATTGGGATGAGGGACAGGCCGAACAGCCCGAAGGACTTGATATAACCAACAGCATTACCAATGCCGCAGCAGAAGTTTCCACCTTGCAGATAGACCGTCAACGCATGGTATTTGGCCATGTTGAACAGGCATGGATATTTGCAGTAGATGGTACATTGGTTAACACCTTGTATAAGCCAAGTTCATTCGACGTCAGTATGCTACACAAGGGAGTTTATCTTGTGAAGATGAAGAACAAGAACATTGTTCGTGTAGAGAAAGTAACGATTAAGTAGGCTTACTGCTCCACGTATAAGCATCGTGTAGTTTTTGCTTTCACCCTGTTGTCTTCTGTATTGAAACGGCAGGGTGATTTCTTTTCTGATAATGGCTTGCCTTATATGTTTATGAATTCTTGAGTTTGTAAGCCGATGAGTTGATGTACTTGGGAGTTGTTGGGTTTTCGTGAGATTATAAGCCAGTGAGTTGATTTGCTAGGCACTTCGTACATGAAAGGAGTGCTTATCTTGTATTGGCATCACAAAGATAATAAACTCCTCCCAACATATAGAAACATTAAAAGTCAAGACAGTTTTTTCATCTATTTACAAGAGGATGCGGATGTAACGCTTGATTATTCTAGGCGTAGCCCAAATCATGAACAACATCCGCATTGTAAGTAGCTAACAATAGCTTACAGTATTGGCATGGCTGTCGACAGCATCTTTTAGACCAGTTAAGGATGGCGTGTTTGGTTAATGGAGAATTATCAATCAATTGAGGAATATCAATTAAACAAGCGCGCGAATAAGAAAAGAGTGCCATTTCTTGTATGTTTTACCCTTTTCTCATAACTTTGCACCACAGTTTAACATAATTTAGCGGAGAGTTGTGAATCTAATTAGGGCATTCTCTTACAATGAGCAAGTGCGTAGACAGAGTGTGGAACATGTCTGTTCTTTCACTCATAACGTCTCATATTCATTTTAAATCAGATGTATTGTTGGCGCACAAGCAGCGCGATGTAAATCATCTCGGATGATTTTTTAGAACATATACAAAGGATAACTTTGCGTGCCCCTTATTAAAGTAAGTTTTTACAACGAGCCCATTGTTCATTTTCCACCGCCTTCTCTGTAAGCTGGCGAAAGATGAGACAGGTAATTAATCATTAGAATAAGCCGATTATGAAACAAGAAGTATTTAGGAAACAAGCGTATCTATGCCCAAGAGTTGAGATTGTAGGTGTAGAAATGGAGAACCTGATGCAACAAGCAAGCGGAAACCATAGTCCTATTGGACAAGGAGGAACATATGGCGACGCCAAGCAAGGAAACTTCATGGACGAAGACGAAGAATAGGCTGTGTGCTTCGGAGTATTATTACAAGATTGAACGAAAGGAAGTATAAGTAAACCCAAGCTTTGGGTAGATTTACTTCAAAAACCATTGTTTTTTGGGGTGCATGCGCTTTTCGAGCCTGTTATTTCACTTGCTTTTAAGGCCATGAGTGGCGAGAACGGTAGGCATGCCAACTCGTTAACCCATTAACTAGACTGCAACTAGACGGGCTTTCACGCTCGTTAGTCCTCGTATGGCTAAGAAGAAATCAGCGTTAACGCGATTTCCTCTCGCCATTCTACCAAACAGTATAACAACAGGAAATGAAATACAGACATTTACTACATGCTGCATTGCTGTTAACAGTAACAGCCTTTGCAAGCTGCGCCAATGAAGACGTGGCGCAAGACGAGAATAAACAGTCCCAAAACGCCACAAACGCGCCTGTGGTGATGTTTACAGGCGAGCGTGATATAGCTCAGGTAAGCCCTACTTCACGCACGACAATTAAGCATGCCCTAGGACAAGGGGCAACTCCCTATTGGTCGACAGGCGACAAAATCTGGGTTAAAGACACTAACGGTACCTTTAAACAGAGCAACGCCGGTACGTTTAATTCTGCCATGAAAGATGGCGTGTTCGCTGTCTCGGGAACATTTGCTAACGGATGCACCGTGCATTACACTGGTTCTAATGGTACTGCTGGCGACAAGGTGACTATTGCCGCTAAACAAAATCAAACAGAAGCCAACGATTTTAGCCATGCTGGGGCCTCGGGAGACTGTGGTGTAGCAACGGCAACAGGCAATGGCAATTCTTTTAAGTTTAAGCTAAACCACAAGGCAAGCTATCTCTGCTTCTTGCCTCGCACAACAAATGCTTTCGTAAAGCGCAGTAAACTTACCTCCATCGAGGTGGTTGCCGAAAGCGACATTGCCGGAACGTTCGACTTCTCTAACGGTTCGTTGAGTGCCCAACCCGTGGCAAATGGCTCAAAGATGATAACACTTGTAACAGGCAATGGTTTCGATCTCACCAACGAAAACACAAGCCTCGCCACCAATGGTGCCTATGTGGTTATCCCTCCTGGAACGCATCACCTCACTGTTCGCTACTGGCTCGAGAACATGGTGGACAATCCAGATGGTAAAATTGTAGGAACTGTAACCAAGTACATTGACATTAACTGCGAAGCTGGCAAGATATACGACATAACAGCCAACCTTAACCCCGCAGACGTGTCGGGCGAATACTTCATGTGGGACGCAAAGAAACATTATTGGTATAATAGGGAAAGCAGCCAACCAAAGGTTAGCGGCGCATCAACCACAAATTTCCCCAAAAGTCAAGCAGACTCTCCTGATAGTTGGTTTAACTCACCTGCGGGCGGTGCTAACTGGGCTTCAAACAGCGCAACTCAATGCGCCACGGTGAACCAAGTACTATGGTATGTGCAAAAAGGTGCCCCACACTGGGATGCTGATGAGCTATGGACATTGTTCGGACATCTTTATAAGGGTGGAATGTGGTTGAAGAAACAAGACGTTATCGCACGAGAGAACCATACGACTACTCAGAATATGTACGCAAGTTACAATGGTATTGATTATCGTCAGTCCACTGCCACATTCGCGGATTACACTTTCTCTAACAACGATATAGTTAAAGAACGTCCTACAAAGTCTGAAATATCTGATTACTTCTACCTCCCAGCCAAAGGCTTCTATGTAGAAGGAAAGATGCAGTACATTTCTTACCTTGGCTATTACTGGTCAGCCACTTGCTTGAAAGCAGATGCGCAACGTGCATTCAGCTTGACATTCAACCCAAGTTCAATCTCTCTTGGAAGCAACTTCCGTTTCAACGGCTTTGCCGAAGACTTGAAGTGGTAACAGGCAGAAGGTTATTCGATAAGGTATTTCTATAATGGATGTAGGTATTCTTTATGGAATTACCCTTAAAGAGACGCATTAGCAAAAAGAACACATACAAAGCATTGTCGCCTACCTCCGAGTGAGATAGGCGACAATCTTTTTTTTGTGGATTGACCGTAATGTTCGCCCACTTTGTATTAGTGTACGCTCGGAAATACTACAATCTCTGTTGCTGAACGGCTCTAATGGCAAGACGAACTTCAAGCCCTCCCTTGCGCGCGTATATATATATAAGGTGTGGCGAGGGCAATACACAAAATCTGTACAGGCTCTAATGCCCGATTTGGGTTGAACGAAAGTCGTGAAGTTGACTATAAACGCACAAGGGAGAATGGACTTACAACCATTCTCCCTTGTGCGTTTTAGGCAGTGCTGTGCAGGCTTTTACGCCCGCAACAGCCTATTTCTTCTTAAAGTTATCTAGTCCTTGGTTCAGGAAATCTAGGTAATGCGCGATGTCCTCGTCGTAGCTATACGACCTAGCCAGCGGCTTTCCAGCGTTGTCGATGGCCACATAGAAAGGCTGAGCGTTAGCCCCGAACTTGCTACGTTGCAGATAACTCCACTTATCGCCGATGGTGCGAAGCGTTCGTTTCTGTCCGTTCTCGGTTACTTCTACGGGTTCGGGCAGCGGTTTCTTGTCGTCAACGTATAGCGAAATCAGCACATACTCCTTCGTAAGCTTGTCTGCCACCTGTGGGTCTGTCCACACGGCAGCCTCCATCTTACGGCAGTTTACGCAGCCAAAGCCCGTAAAGTCGATAAGCACCGGCTTGCCTTGTGCGGCTGCGGCGGCCATTCCTTCTTCGTAACTGTCGTATTGTGCGCGCACTTCGTTATGGTATAGGTTAAAGTCCTGCGTGTTCATAGGTGGCGCAAAGGCACTAACAGCCTTGCAAGGAGCACCCCAAAGGCCTGGTATCATATAGACGGCGAAGGCGAACGACACCAATCCCAGCATCACACAAGGTACAGGCATGGCATCCGAACTGCCTTGGTCGCTGGCGAATTTCAAGCGTCCGATGAGGTAAAGTCCAAGCATGAAGAACAGCGCAATCCATATCGAGAGGAACACTTCGCGGTCTAGCAGGTGCCATCCGTAAGCCAAGTCGGCCACAGAGAAGAACTTTAAGGCGAATGCAAGCTCGATAAAGCCCAGCACAACCTTGATGATGTTCATCCAGCTACCCGACTTCGGCGCTTTTTTCAGCCACGTTGGGAAGAGGGCGAACAGCGTAAAAGGCAGGGCCAATGCCACTGCAAAGCCTAACATTCCTATGCCAGGACCCATGATGCTGCCCGATGTAGACACCTGAACGAGCAAGAAACCAATGATGGGACCCGTGCAAGAAAACGACACCAGCGAAAGGGTGAAGGCCATAAGGAAGATACTGAGCACGCCACTGGTAGACGATGCCTTGCTGTCTACGGCGTTACCCCACTTGTCGGGCAGGCGTATTTCAAACCATCCGAAGAACGAAAGGGCGAAAACAACAAGCAACAAGCAGAAGAAGATGTTGAAAACGGCATTCGTTGACAACGAGTTGAGGGCCGAAGGACCAAAGGCGGCGGTGACCGCCAAGCCCAATGCCACGTAGATAACGATGATGCTCACGCCATAAGTGAGGGCATCGCGAATGCCCTTTGCCTTATTTTGTGAGCGTTTGAGAAAAAAACTTACCGTCATGGGGATAATGGGCCACACGCAAGGGGTGAAAAGTGCGAGCAGACCGCCGATGAAACCCATAGCAAAGATGTACAGCATGGAGTTGTCCTGTTTGCCTTGGTCGCCGTTATAGGCTTGCAATTCGGCCACAACGGGTGCCCAAAGTCCGCCTTGCCCCACGTTGTTTCCCCCATCGGCAACAGCTGCCACGGCAGCTGCTTTTGCCGTATCGCTCGTAGCGGGCGTGTTAGCGGCAGCGAGGGCAGCTAGCGAATCGGCCTTTTCCTTGGCCAGTTGTGCAGGCGTTTTGGTTTCTTTCGCGTCGGGGGCGTTGGCCGGACCATTGCCCTTAAAGTCGAATTCCACCTGTGTTGGCGGCAAGCAGTTTTGGTCGTTGCATGCTCCGTATTCCAGATAGCCTTTTATGCGATAGGTTTTTCCAGTTATTTTGTATTTCTGCACAAAGGTAACAGCACCTTCAAAGTAGCGCAACTTCATCTCAAACAGCTTGTCGTAGTTGCTAATTTCCTTACCTTTGGCTTGCAGTTTGCCCGCGGCTTGTGCCCCTTCGGCTTTCTCTGTGGTAATGGTAGCCGATATTGGACCACCACTAGGCAGGCCTGTTGAGTAGACATGCCAGCCATTATCAATCTTTGCAGTGAAGATAACGTCCACCTCGGTGGGCGAAACCTGTTTCTGCTGTACGCTTACATGTACGGGGTTTTGCATCTGTGCCGATGCCCCCAACGCGAAGACGGCAAGTAAAGCCGTCAGTAAGGCCATTCTAATTTTCTTCATATTTGGTGGGGTTTTGATTTTGTTGTTATTTTAGTTGACGAGTTGACCAGTTAACGAGTTGACCAGTAAACAGGTCGACAAGTTTTCTAGTTAACACGATTTGTGTGTCATAATGTCTAGCACATACTTATCTGTTTCGTCCATTCCTCGACTTCCAATAGCGGCTAGGTTTCGTATCGAAAGGTCCACATCGTCGTCGATAATGCCCTCAACAGATGTTACATACTTATGTTGCATGGCCAACATCGCGCTCAACACGGCCGTACTAACGCCCGACGAGAGTTTCAATGCGCACGAAGGCTTGGCACCATCGCATATCATACCCGTTAGGTTGGCAATCATATTCTTTACCGAATAGCATATCTGCTCAAACGTTCCGCCCATCAGGTAGGTTATTCCGCAGCTGCTTCCCGTGCTGGCCACCACGCATCCGCACAGGGCCGATAGCGTTCCGAGGTGCTGTTTGATGTATATGGCCGTCAGGTTGCTGATAATTAGCGCCCTGATAAGTTCCTCTTCGGTGTTGTGGTTCTCGCGTGCGAACGTTGTTACGGGCACCGTTGTGCAAATTCCTTGGTTGCCGCTGCCGCTGTTACTCATCACCGGAACCATCGCTCCTGCCATACGAGCGTCGCATGCACCGCCGGTTGCCGATAGAATATGCGCAAACATGCTGTCGCCCAGCACGCCACGACCTAGCGGACTGCACATCGTTTTACCCAATTGGTGGCCATAATTGTCCTCCAATCCGCAGCGCGAGGCATTCTCGTTCAGCTTTTTAGCTTCAAGAATAAAGCGCAAGTCGTCCAAAGGCGACTCCGTTGCAAACTCGTACACCTTACACATAGATAGTTCCACGTCTGTCTTAGCCACCGTTTCGGCACTACATGCGGCCTTGTCTAGCAACACTTTATCGTTTTTGCGCAGGTAAACAAAGTTGGTATGCGACCCCTTGATGCGAGCCTCGGCCACTTCGTCGCCGCAGGTGCAGGTAATGTTGATAAAGAGCTTGTCTTTGTCTTCCTCCTCCAACTTGATGTCGATGCAATTCGCGGCAATCAGTTTCTTACCTTGCTTAACGCTCTCGGGCGTACAACCTTTAAGCACTTCCAGTTGTTTTTCGCTGTCACCGATAAGTACGCCCAAGGCAATGGCGATAGGCAAGCCAATCATCCCCGTGCCGGGGATACCCACGCCCATCGCGTTTTTAAGTACGTTGGCACTCAGTCGCACGTCAATCCTTTCGGGCGTTTGTGCCAAAAGTTCCTTAGCCTTCGCCGCGCATAGTGCAACAGCGATAGGCTCAGTACATCCAATGGCAGGCACCACCTGCCGATGTATAAGCTCAAGAATGGCTTTCCTGTCGTTTTCTGATAGCATGGTAAGTTTGTCGGTTGTTTTGTTTACGGTGTTGTAGAATAATTTGATGCTTTTATTTAGCCGTGGGCTAGTTGCCCGCGGCCAGCGATTTGTTTGCCATGCCCTCCTTCATTTTGTGCAAAATCTATGCCTAAACACACCACTCGCACAAGAGGAACACTAACGCATGCAAAGTTAGTAGAATTTACTTAAAACAATCAACCAACCGAATATTTTTTTTATAGAAATGCAAAAGCAAGTCCTAAAAGGGCTATTTTTTAACATTTCAACATGTTTTAGCCCACATCTCGCGGCTTTTTTAACAGGCGAATACAGTCTAATGTTTTTCCACTTACCAGCCCATTCGTACCATCAAGTTTGCCACGCAGGCAAAAACTTGCCCCACACCCCACCGCTTGCCTATATAATGAAGGTGTACCCTTTCTGCCCAATCGCCCCTTCCTTGCAGCCAACCATTGCCTTTTTGTTCATCCACAAACGTTCCATTTCTTTCCAATCCTTGCAAAATTGGAAAGAATTACATAACTTTGTAATGACGTTTAAACCCCAACAGACTATGGGCAAAATAGAATTACCACCGCAGGTGAGCCGCGAAGACAGGTTAAGAGCTTTGTTCAAAATGCAAGATAAAGACATTACCGCCCTTATAGAGCAGATAAACGAGGCGTACGAATATTGGGACACGGTGAAGTATAAGCCGCTGCCCAAGGGCTGTACACCCCAAAAGCTGTGGCTCTACACCAAAGCATCGCGCCTGCAAAACAAGGTGTGCGTATGGCCTAGCTATGCCATCACGCTAAGTCTTACAAACCACATGCAACGTATGTGCCACGAGTTCGACATGAATTTTGGCGGTACGTGGATGGCCGACAACAAGCCTCTGCCAGAAACAAAGGAGCGTTATTTGGTGAGTTCGCTCATGGAAGAGGCCATCTCTTCAAGCCAAATGGAGGGAGCCAACACCACGCGCCGTGTGGCAAAAGAAATGCTACGCAAGCAAACTAAGCCCAAAGACAAGGCGCAACAGATGATTGCCAACAACTATCAAACCATACAATTCATCGTGCAGAACAAGGACAAGCCGCTTACCCCAGAGCTTTTGCAACATGTGCACAGGCTGATGACGGAGAAAACGCTGAGCAACGATGAGTACGCGGGCAGGTTTAGAACCAACGATGAGGTGGTAGTGGCAGATGGCATAACGCACGAAGTGGTGCATCGGCCGCCCTCTCACCAGGATATAGAACCCTTTGTTGCCGACTTGTGTAGGTTTTTCAACGACGAAGAGCAGTCTGTTTTCATCCACCCGCTGATAAGGGGCATTGTTATTCATTTCATGTTGGCCTACGTTCACCCCTTTGTCGATGGCAATGGGCGCACAGCACGTGCCTTGTTTTATTGGTACTTGCTGAGGCGTGGCTATTGGCTAACGCAATATTTGTCTATTTCGCGTGTGATAGCACGTTCAAAAACGGCCTACGAAAAGGCCTTTCTTTACACCGAGGCCGATGAAAACGACATGGGCTACTTCGTTGCTTACAACATGCGTGTGTTGCAACAAGCGTTCCGCGAGTTGCAAACCTACATCAAGCGAAAGCAGAAAGAGCACCTTGCCGCCAACACATACCTGCGACTGGGCGACATCAACGAACGGCAGGCGCAAATAATACAGCTGCTAGTAGATAATCCCAAAGCGGTGCTTACCATTAAAGAGTTGCAAAATAGGTTCTTGGTTACGCCTACAACCGCTAAAACCGACATCATGGCCCTTGTTAGCCGCGGGCTTGTCAGCGAGTTTGCGTTTAACAAAGTGAAAAAGGGATATGTGCGAAGTGAGGGTTTTGAAGAGGTGATAAAACAACTAAATGCTTGACATACCCTGTTCTACGCTGCTGGCCGTTATGCACTAATGCCCATGGCAGCATGTGTTTCGCAATGCGCAAAGTGCTTGTTTCCCCATCAAAAAGTGCTTATTCCCCCATCAAAAAAGGTTCTTCCGTTAAATGCGTAGATGAGGAATTTTGTTTTTAGTAAGGATGAATTTTTAATATCATTTCTCACCATTTCTACTATCCTCATTTTTAGTTAGTTATATTTTCTGTTGTTGCCTTATTAGGTGACGGATCTGTTTACCCGTAAAAGTTAATTATTGTACAAATCTATCCATTTAACGGAAGAACCTCAAAAAAGGCCAAACTCAACTGCCTTTCGGTCATCAATACACGCTCCAATCTTTTCCAATTCTCTCCAAATTGGAAAGGATTGGAGCGTTTTCATGGCGGAGTTATCGCACGTCTACCCCTATCCTTGCGGTGCAAAACACAGCATATTGTTGGGGTTTGCCCATGCTTGATGGCAAAGACAGCTAAGTCCTAAAAGTTTGAATGCCTGAAACAAATGCCCTTTTCCCATCACTTATACTTCATTTAAAATGAAAAAACCTCACCAACTTACCAAACCAAAAAGTTAAAAGCAGTACGGTTATTTTACAAAACACACCCTAACCGCCAGTCTATTCTAGCAAAAATAAAGCCCATTTAGTAGGCAATTAGCCGCTATTCGCAGCCTTACGGGTTTCTGTTTTAGTCCGTTTTTAAGAAAACCGCCTGCATTTTGCACCATTTTAGCCTTCTAGATGGTTGCCCTCTCGCCATTTTTTCGTGCCCAAAAACCTGCTTTTTGCCACTAAAAAGCCACCAAACAATGGTTATTTTGCCCTTTTCAGCCATGATTTTAATGCCTCAAGAGGATTATATTTATGCCATTTACGGCGTATCTTTATGCTTTTTACCTCTCATTTTGCACCAAAATGCAGTGCATTTTGCACCAAAACACCTTGCGTTTAGCACCAAAACGCGTTGCATTTAGCACCAAAACGCACTGCAATTAGCACCAAAACGCGTTGCGTTTAGCGGCATATTGCAGAAAACATAGCAGTAAACACCTAGAAAACGGGGGCAAATGGCAGTTACCTGTAATAAATATTCATTTTGCCCCATCCACAGATCAGCCCTTAGTTGCATCAAAACAAACCCTCGCGAGAATCGATTTTTTGCGACCGAGTGAGCTGTTGGTGGATAAAAAGGGCACTCTTTATGTTAAATTTCTTGCTAAAAAGTGGACAAAACAAAATAAATCCGCGAGAGATAAAGCAGTTGACGAGTTACCCAATTAACCAGTAACAAACGAGCAATACACAAGGCATACCACTCCCCTCTCCCCTTGGAGAGGGGCTGGGGGTGAGGC
>ERZ772957.234-NODE-234-length-47687-cov-8.211475_pt1 | contig 47687 bp, 45 predicted proteins | sample MGYA00580682_ERZ772957 | MGnify/ENA primary metagenome ERZ772957 (study PRJEB29015, sample SAMEA2737921) | human oral metagenome | biome: human oral; feature: human-associated habitat; material: dental | place: China | collected 2025 ... | reverse complement strand
AGGCCACCCGGGACGCGATCCGCGAGGCGTTGACGACGCAGGACACCAGGCCTCGCGAGGCCTGCGTGGCAGCGGGGGCCGTGATCGGTGCCGCGACGTCCCTGCTCCTGGCCTGGGCGGATGAACCGGCGGACGAACCGGCGATCCAGGCCCTGCGGGAGGGTCTGGAGCTCCTGCTGGGAGAGGCGCGGTGAGTCCCGCGCTGGCCCTCCGGGGCATCACCCGCGACCTGCGAGGCCGACGGGTTCTCGACGACCTGGATCTGTTCGTCAACCCCGGCGAGTGCCTGGCACTGGTGGGCTTGAACGGCGCCGGGAAGACGACCGCCCTGCGCGTCGCCCTGGGCATGCTGCGGCCCGGATCCGGGAGCGCCGAGGTCCTGGGGCACGACGCCCGGACCTCCGGCGGTGAACCGTGGGGCGCGGTCGGGCACCTGGTGGAGATCCCGTTCTCCTATCCCGAGCTGACGGCCCGGCAGAACATCCTCGCCTCCGTCGCACTGCACGGCCACGATCCCCGGCACGTCGCGGATCACATCGCCGGACTCGCCGATCTTCTCGGGCTGGGCGACTGGCTGGACGTCCCGGCACGTCGTCTGTCGCTGGGTACCCGGCAGAAGGTCGGGTTGGTGGCGGCCATGGCCCACCGACCCCGGTTGCTGGTCCTCGACGAACCGACGAACGCCCTCGACCCGCTGGCCACCGCCGGGCTGCGCGGGATCATCGCGGATCTGACCCGTGACGGCGTGGCCGTTCTGGTGACGAGCCACCACTTCGACGAGCTGGCGCGGATCGCGCATCGCGTCGACGTGCTGCACGCCGGTCGCGTCATCGACTCCCTCACCCCCACGGGACCCGATCTGGAGGCCAGGTTCTTCCGGACCGTGCTGGCCGCCGAAGAGCACGAGGAGAAGGAGAGGAAACGATGATCCCCGGACACCTGTTGGGCATAGAGGCCCGGAAACTCACACGGTCGGCCGTGACCCGGGTGGCGACGGCAACTACCCTGGTCCTGGTGGTGGCCACCTCCGCGGGCGGGTATGCGGCCGCGACGATGGCCCGCGACACCCAGGTGGGCACGAAGGCGGCCGGGCTCATGACCACCGACGGCTGGTCCGGTTTGACGGGGCTGGCGGCCATGGGAACCGGGGTCGCCGTCCTGCTCGCCGCCGGGATCGTCGCGTCCTGGCTGGTGGGCCGGGAGTTCACCGATGGCACCGTGGTGGGTCTGTTCGCCCTTCCTGTCGGCCCGGGCACGATCGCTCTGGCGAAACTGCTCGTCATCACCGCATGGTCCGCGGCGCTGGCCGTCGCATCCGGCGCACTGACGGCCCTGGTGGGCATCTGCCTGGGCCTGCCCGTCACCGGGGCTGCGGGCTGCGCGGGAGCCATCACCCTGGTCGGTGTGCTTCTCGGGGCCGGTGCGCTGCCCATGGCGTGGTTCGCGACCCTCGGACGCGGCTACCTGGCGGGGATCGCGGCCGCCTTGGGGATCGTGATCGTCACCAACCTGGCCATCGGTCTCGGCATCGGGGATCTCATCCCGTGGGCGACTCCCGTCCTGTGGGCCACCCCGGGCGGCAACACGCAGCCCCTCGCCCTACTGCTCCCACTGGCGGCGGGCCTCGCGGGGGCCATCCTCACGACGCGGTCCTGGGGTCGGCTGGAGCTGGGGAATCGCTGACCATCCCACGGCAGAAGAAAAGGCCCCTCGCGCACCCGGAAGAGCTCACTTACCCTTGCTGCCTTCCGGCCCTGGGGGAATTGGGCGAGGTACCGCCGCGCGAGGAACCACGCATGAGTGTACATGAGACAGAACCCCGGCGACGACCTCACGGACAAGCCCCCACCCTTTGAAGCCGGTTGAGCCAGCACGTGAGCGAAGCGAATCCGGCCCTCAGACCCCGGCCACAGTCACCACGGTTCCGACACGCCCTGCTCGCTGACGCTCGTGCGGCTCGGCTCAACCAACCTGGTCGGGGTGATCTCGGGTCGGTCAGTTCCCATCTAAGCTCCTACTGTCGCCGTTTGAGGGGTTCTGGAATGAATGCCGTTGTCGCAGCCGTCCTCGTGATGCTGATTCTCGCCACCTTCCGGGTGCACGTCGTGCTGTCGTTGTTCCTGGGGGCGCTGGTGGGTGGCCTGCTCTCCGGGATCGGCCTGGAAGCGACGATGGTCGCCTTCCAGGAGGGTCTGGCCGGTGGCGCGCGCATCGCCCTTTCCTACGCGCTGCTCGGGGCCTTCGCCATGGCCGTCGCCCACTCCGGATTGACGCAGCTGCTCGCCGATTCCCTCATCCGCCGGCTCGACGGCCAGACCTCCGGGCAGAAAACCGTCTTCTGGGTGAAATGGGGCATGCTCGCGAGCATCGCAGCGATGGCCGTGATGAGCCAGAACCTGGTTCCCGTGCACATCGCGTTCATTCCGCTGCTGATCCCGCCGCTGCTGGCGATCATGACCCAGCTGCGACTCGACCGTCGCGCCGTGGCCTGCATCATCACCTTCGGTCTGGTCACCACCTACATGTACCTGCCGCTCGGGTTCGGGAAGATCTTCCTGGAGGACATCCTGCTGGGCAACATCGCCAAGGCCGGTCTCGACGTCGAGGGCGTCAACGTGATGGTGGCCATGGGCATTCCCGCGCTCGGCATGATCGCGGGCCTGCTGATCGCGGTCCTGGTGACCTATCGCAAACCCCGCGACTACGACCCCGACGCGAAGGTCGACGTCGCCGCCCCCGCGAAGGTGAGCAAACCGAAGGTGATCGTCGCCGTGGTCGCGATCGGCGCCAGTTTCGTCATCCAGTCCTGGCTGACGATCACCGATTCCAAGGCCGATCCGCTTCTCGTCGGTGCCCTGGTGGGGCTGTTCGTCTTCATCGCGACGGGCGTGGTGCGACGCCTGGAGGCCGACGAGGTGTTCACCTCCGGGATGCGCATGATGGCGTTGATCGGTTTCATCATGATCACCGCGCAAGGTTTCGCGTCGGTGATGAAGGCCTCCGGGCAGGTGGAACCCCTCGTCCAGGCCACCGCAGGGCTGTTCGGCGACAACAAGGCGATGGCGGCCTTCGCGATGCTCCTGGTCGGTCTGCTCGTGACGATGGGCATCGGGTCGTCGTTCTCCACCCTGCCGATCATCACCGCGATCTACGTCCCGCTGTGCGTGGCGCTGGGTTTCTCGCCCCTGGCCACCGTCTCCATCATCGGCACGGCGGGCGCGCTGGGTGACGCGGGTTCCCCCGCCTCCGACTCGACCCTCGGCCCCACCGCAGGCCTGAACGCCGACGGCCAGCACGACCACATGCGCGACACCGTCATCCCCACCTTCCTGCACTTCAACCTGCCGCTGCTGGCCGCGGGCTGGGTGGCTGCCATGGTGCTCTGAACCCCGGCTCCGGGACATCTTTGGTTCGGTGAGGCAGGATCGGTTCATCCCCGGAGCATGCGAGGGTCAGGCACCCTCGCCGGAACGAATCGAGGTGGCCATGAGCCCGTCACACCCCCACCGCACCGCATCCGCCGGCACGCGCCAGGTGGAGTTGAATCCCCTCTTCGCCCGGCCAGGTGAGGCCACCGAGCTGCCGCGCACCCGCCTGCCCCGAGGCGAGTCGCTGCCGGAAACCGCCTACCAGATCGTCCACGACGAGGCGATGCTCGACGGCAACGCCCGCCTCAACCTGGCCACCTTCGTCGGCACCTGGATGGACGATCACGCCAACCGCCTGGCGTTGGAGTCGGCGGACAAGAACATGATCGACAAGGACGAGTACCCCCGCACCGCGGAGATCGAAACCCGCTGCTGGCAGATGCTCGCCGACCTGTGGCACTCCCCCGACCCGGAACACACGATCGGCACCTCGACGATCGGGTCGTCGGAGGCGGCGATGCTGGGCGGCCTGGCGTTGAAGCGTCGCTGGCAGCAGGCCCGCCGCGCCGCCGGGAAATCCGCGGACCGCCCCAACCTGGTGATGTCCAGCGCCGTGCAGGTGTGCTGGGAGAAGTTCTGCAACTACTGGGACGTGGAGGCGCGCTACGTGCCGGTCAGCCGGGAACATCCGATATTCGACGGCCACGACCTGGAACACTACGTCGACGAGAACACCATCGGTGTGGTCGCGATCATGGGAATCACCTACACGGGACGCTACGAACCGGTCGCCGGGATCGCGGCCGCCCTGGACCGCATCCAGGCCGAAACCGGACTCGACGTCAGGATCCACGTCGACGGTGCGTCGGGGGCAATGGTGGCGCCCTTCCTGCAGCCGGACCTGGAATGGGACTTCCGGCTGGAACGGGTGGTCTCCATCAACACCTCGGGGCACAAGTACGGGCTCGTGTACCCGGGTCTGGGGTGGGTGGTGTGGCGCACCGCCGACGACCTGCCCGAGGATCTGGTGTTCCGGGTCAGCTACCTGGGAGGCGACATGCCGACCTTCGCGCTGAACTTCTCCCGCCCCGGATCGCAGGTGCTGCTGCAGTACTACTTGTTCCTGCGGCTCGGTTTCGACGGGTACCGGCGCGTCCACGAGACGTCGCGGTCGGTCGCCACTTTCCTGTCGGGCGAGATCGGCGCCATGGACGACTTCGAGCTGTGCAGCGACGGCACCGACATTCCCGTCTTCGCCTGGCGCCTCACGCAACGCCCCGGCCGCAACTGGGGCCTGCACGACCTCTCCGACCGGCTGCGAATGAAGGGGTGGCTGGTGCCCACCTATCCCCTGCCCGATGACCTGGCCGACGAACTGGTGCAGCGCGTCGTGGTCCGCAACGGTTTCAGCCACGACCTGGCCCACGCCTTCCTCGACGACCTGCGCTGCGAGGTCGACCACCTGAACACCCTGACAGCCCCCATGCCGGCGATCACCAGGCAGTCCGGTTTCCACCACTGAGACCGGCCGAGTTTGCCCAGTCCCGGGTCCTCGGGTAGGGTTCCCCGCGGAGGATTCGCCTAGAGGCCTATGGCGCTCGCTTGGAAAGCGGGTTGGGTTCACGCCCTCACGAGTTCGAATCTCGTATCCTCCGCCACAAAGAGTAAGAGCGGCTTTGACTAGGGGGTTTACCTCTGGTCAGGGTCGTTTTTGCGCATTTTAGCCCCCCTTGTTAACCCCCCATTGGTCCGGCAGACGATGGAGGTCCAGGTTTTGGGGAGGTGAAACCTGCCTCCAGAGACTTGGGCATCAGCGGCCCTGTGTGCGACGCAGAGCCGCCATCAGAGCTGCCGCCTGGGATTCCTCGGGAGAGCGCCTCTCGGGGACTTCAGCGGCCTCTTGAAGGCTCGCTTCCTTGGTCAGAGCGGAACCGACAGCGGGCGCGGAGAATTGAGGAGCTGGAGCAGCTTGGTGAGCAGAGCCAGTGCCAGGGTGGCGTTGAATCAGCTCGGAGATGTCTCTGTCTGTCAGATGTGCGAAGCGCACCTTCACAGGCTCACCGTCCGCCCCCAAGGTGAACCCAATGCCTGCGGTGCGGTAGCCATTAGCTATGTTTGCTGGAGCAATCGTAGTTGAGTTGAAACCCCTCTTGGCTGCATCTGGCCCCAGGAACAGGTCGTTGTAGTAGGAAGAAGGCTGCCTGAGAACCACGGGATTGCCGATGTTTGGCCGCATCCATCCCAAGACAGCCTTGTCTGCGTTCTGGGTGGCTCCTACGATGAGGATGTTGAGAGACCGCCCCATCGCCATGATTTTTGTGAGTTGATTCAGGGTGGCAGTCTCACGATTGGTCTGCAAGTCTCCAATCAGGCTAAGCATCTCGTCAATGACCAGGAAGACCATGGGATGGGTCTTCGAGGGGGTCATGCTCCGTCCCAGCTCCCCTTTGGAGAGGTCGATGGGGTTGGCCTTGGAGCGCTTGTCGAGGATGCCTGCAACGTGCCCGATGAGCTGCACGACATCTTCCATCGAGTACACCACTTCTTTAAACAGCCATGAGTCTTCATAAGGCCTAAGCTCAGACCGTTTTGGGTCAATCCCGTAGAACTCTGAAATTCCCTGCTCCACAAACTCTGCTTGTTGGAAGATTAGGCAGTTCAGCGGCGAGGATTTCCCGCTTCCTGTGGTACCCAGAACCAAGGTGTGATGGGTAGGTAGGCTGAAAGGCTCCCCACACTCTTCCAGCGCCATGGGTAGAGAGAACGGATTCTTTGGAGGATTAGCCCTGAGGAAGTCAACCCCGATTTTGGTCTGCATCAAGGTGTCGATAGGTGCCGTTCGGTGAGCCGCATAAGCTACTCCTCGACCCCCTCGGTGACCCGGAATAGGGTTGAGTTCCACCAGGTCCAGCTGAGATGATATCTTCCCTTCGATGCGGGCTACTTCCTCAGCCCCGTGTCCATGCAGGTCAATCGAAATCTGGAAGTGCTGCGAATCATCTCCGCCTCCATATCGGGGCTCCAGCGGCACCACTGTGATGCAGCGGGCCACCTCTCGAACCTGTGCATGAGCATCTAATTTCTTTCCCCTGGCCGCGCCGCGATTGGCCTTGATGCTGGCCTTGACCGCGCGGGGATAAGGACTGAGCCAGGCTGCCCCGAAGCTCATGACGCCCTTCGCCTTCTCTTCTTCCGTCAGCTCCTTCAGGAAGTTGCTGGCCGGGGCGAACAGCTCCCGAAGGCCCGAGTTGGCCAGAAGCATGCTCTGGGCTTTGAAGAGAGGTCTGCTCTGCATGGCAAACCAAGTCCCGGGATTGATGGTCCTGCGTCCCGCAAAGTTCCTCCAGCGGGCGGCCGCCTTGATGACCAGAGGCACCAAGATACGGATGGCAAGGATGGCCCCGGTAAGTGAGATGCCGATGGCCCAGAGGTTCGCGCCAATGTAAGCGTCGTAGAGCGAGTAGAGCTTATCCATTATGATGTTCCTCCAATCTGGTGCGGCTTGTCATGCGAGTTTGATGCGGCGATTGTCGCTGTAGGGGGTCCCATCCCGATGCTTCAGGGGCAAGATTAAAAGCTTCCCCGTGTTGATGAGGCCAAGATTTCCACTGATATCCACCTTCTTGAGTAGTGTGGGAATCTGGGTGCCGATGGTGAAATAGATTGCCCTACCGTAGGTCAGCCCTTCCTTCAGTTCGGCAGCCAAGGTGGCCAAGATGGCTTCATACTCCTTCCAGTTCTTCTTGCTTAGCTCCACTTCAATTAAGAGATTTTGAGAGCGAACCCCGCCCGCTGGCGCTGGCACCCTTGCGGCCAAGTCAGGCTGGTGCACAGCCTTCCTGATGCTCCCCTCGCGCTGCTTGAAACCCAAGGTCCAAAGCATGGGCTCAGCATCCACAACATCCTCGTAGACCAAGGTCCCTTGGGCCACCTGCTCAAATCGCGCCTTCATGGTGGCAGCGCGAAGGGGGCCGAATTCGCTCGGTTCACCCCTTTTCTTGGCCTCCCTCAGAGCTGATTTTACCGGCTCGAAGGCATTGCGCATTTCCTTTTCAGAAATGAGCGCTTCCAGACTTAGGGGTGCAATCCCTAGCAGGTTCTTGAAGAAGCCAGCGGGGCTGTAGAGTTGGGCAGCCACTTGAGCAATAGCGGAAAGATGAGCTGCTCGGGTCTTGGCGACCCCCCGGAGCGTTTGCATGGCGCCAGTTTCGTACCCCTTGGAGCCCAGGGTTTCGATACCTTCGGTAGTGATGGAGAAATAGTTCTCCTGGGCTGCGGGGTCTCTGTGCCAGGTGAGCATCCCCATGCGCCTCAGCTTCTTCAAAGTCGCTTCCACACCTCCAATTGCCCTAAGGACACCAGCCTCATAGAAGGGGTTGGCCTGGCGCACCTGGAGCATACTCATCGCTTCCAATGTGGCTCCAGGAAACTTGGCCAGGAAGGCCATGAGTTCTAGGTTTCCAGGGGAGATTTCTGGTTGGCGACGGTTCTTGGATATGATTCGTCTGCTATGTGCAGCTTCTTTTTCAGGTAATTTCAGTAGTGTTGAGACCGGCTTTATCAAATCCATCTCTTCCGGAGAATCGTCTAGCAGTTCGGCCAATAAGTCGGTTGGTTCGAGCATGATTGCCTCCAATCTGACACTGAGGGGTGTTCTCGTTTTCTATATCGCCACACTTTCCCCTATCCCCTTCCCTATCCTCTTCTAATTCCCGCCTACTCCTACCCCAGAACATTATTATGAGCTGTTTTGCCTCGTAGATAAGAGGGTTTTTTGGCGACGGAAAAGCGAAAGATGTTCTGCTTAGACAAAGTCTTCAGCAGAACCCACGTAATCCTTCCTTGGATTCCCTCCAATGGCCCAGCAGTTGGCCGCCAAGAATGACCCAAGTATGACGACAGCGCGTCCAGTGTCGATGGCCCTGTGGGCATTGCGTCTACGCCCGAGGTTTTCAGGTCTCCTCTCCCTGCCGCCTCACCCTCCCAACCCTCACCACGACTAGAGCCATTTAGATATTCATACCAATGCTTTCCCGCCAGGACGCATTGACCCCCAGAGGAATCGACTTCTCCAGGGGTCATTTTTATTGTTCAGATATTAGTAGCGACTCCGGCGGACGAGAGAATGTTGAAAGCAGCAAAGAATGAATAGAGCGCCAGGGTCAACCCCCGGGCGCTTTTTGGGCGCCACCAGGTTTCGGGCCATCCGCGTGTTAGGGCCTTCGGGCAGATGGACGCTGGCAGTGGGGCACAGATATCTCTGTCTCAGGTATTCCCAAGATTGACCAAGCGGTGAACCATGGCACCGTCTCGGACTAGACCATGATGGCAGGGTATAAAAGATGCTCACTTCGGTGAGTGGGTCCTAATTCCCTACGGATGCCAAGCATGGCATTCAGGTCGAGGGATACCTGGACCCTTCCCTATGGGGCCGCACTTGACTTGGATGCGGACATATTTGGAACGCTAACTAGCGCTTAGGGAAATCGCGGGTACCGGAGGCCCAGGGAATCTCTGGGGTGTCGTCAGGAGGGTGGGCGGCCATCCAAGTCCCTCACTTCAGGGTGGGGTCATAGATACCTCTATGTCTTCTTTCCTTCTGCACCCACGTCTCCCTAGTCTTGGTGTGCGCTCATCTACTCTCGTGCCGAATGAGTTCTATCGTGAGGGACAGAGCATATTGGAATTAGGAGAACTTCCAGTTCTGCCTGCGCACGTAGTCAAGAAACGTTATTGTGGAGACATTGAATTCGGCAGCCACGTTAGGAATCTTTTGGTTATGGTCAGCAGTTCCAGGGCCCTTCTTAGTCTCCTCGGTCACGATAGTCGCTCTTTCCGCCTTCGCGTGCGCAATGATAAATGGGTCTGCCTCATTTACCTGGCCTTGTACCCATCCGGGGTGCGCTGATGCAATCTCCGCGACTGTCATGAGCTCGACGTCAGTTACTGGGCAGACAAACCCGGGAAGATTCTTTGCCCAGGTGTGGAGTTCGTCGCCGCCTCGGTGCACCTCGCGAAGGATTGCCTCACATATACAGCTATTTCCTGCTGCGACCGCACCTTCCAGTCGGTCCCACATAGCTGGGAAGATGTCTCGTGGATAGCGTCGAACGAGGCCGACAAGGATGTTTGTATCCAGGGTGAATTTCACCGCGCGCCGCCGGTACGGTAGTATTCTTGCAGCATTTGCTCGACAGTTGGAAGTCGCGCGTTTAGGAGATACGTGGCGTCAACAAGGTCGACCCGCCCGTCTTCAAGAGCTCCTGCAACAACGCCAATAAAGGTGCTTCCCAGGTCTCTGTAGCGAAGCTTCCATTGGGGCACGAAACCACTCTTCTTCTTGGTCGTTTCCCGCGCACGCTCCCAAGCATCATCGCTGGCCATTCTGACTTCCTCTAGGCTCGCGTCATCGATGAGCCCGAATCGGCGAAGTCTCACCGCCACGGCCAAAGTGCTCACGCGGAAATGTGCGGCAAGTTCTTCGATAAACGCTTTGACATCGGCATAATCACGCGCAAGCGTCAGGAACTCGTCGCGAGGCATCAGGAACTCAGCGGCGAAGTTGTTAGCCAGGGCTTCTTCAAAGACCCTGTCCTGTAGAGTGCATAGGCCGCTAGTACGATTTATCAGGTGCGCGACCTCATGGAACAATGTAAAGGTTTTCCCTGCTGGGCTGTCGGCTCCGTTAACCACAATTACAGGCAGATGCTCATGGTGTAAGGAAAATCCTCGAAAGCTTGTAAGGGAGATTCCCGTCGTCTGCAAGACTAGAAGGCCATGAGTTTCTAGAAACAACCTCCAGTCGCTGAACACAGACGCGTTTGGGCCAGACTTAGGCACATAGTTCTGAGTCAGTCCCAGCTCTTCTCGAAACTCCCTTGCTTGGCTGGCGAGGTTATCCCAACGAATCGGCCCCGCTGGAAGACGGAGTACCTGCCTGTCGGCGAGTTCGAGCATAGCGTTGCGGTGCTGTTCAGCTCTGCGCATCTCTTTGGCCAAGTCGGATGTCAAAGTCTCGCCTGGGCGGCCACGAAAGTCGGCTGTCGCAGGCACATCCGGAACACTTGGAGGCGGCGCGAAGAAGAATCCTAGGGCACGGTCCAGCTTCTTTGCCATGAGCGTGAGCTGTCGAAACGTTGGAAGCGCGTCCCCACCCTCGAAGTCCACGATGCGCTCGGGCTTCACGTTCAGTGCCCTTGCTAGGTCCGATACGCTCACTTGGCCAACTTGTCTTGCCCACTTGAGGGCAACCGGGTTGATAGGCGCCCTGGCCGCCATCCTGCTACCCTCCATCCTCCGTCGGCTCTGCCCATCTTAGAGCAAGACACCGACCCTTCTGAGTCGAGGGGTGACCATCGAGCTTAGATGGGTTGCCCGGAGCCCATCTGGCGTCCGCACGTCGCCCGTCCAGTTGGTCTCTACCGCAGCTGCGAGTCGTCTCTTTTCTCATGACCTTGCGAGACAGCGCGCGTTTGTGTTGACCAAGGTGGAGGTTCCAGTCTCGGCGCGAGAGAAGCCGTCTCATATCCCCGTCTCAACAGATATTGATTCCAACTCGTGAGACGCACGGGTATTTGAGACAGGAGATTAGTGATGGCGATTCTTGGCTACGCGAGGGTTTCGACGTCCACCCAAGCCCGTGAGGGCTATTCGTTACAGGACCAAAAAGACCGCCTGAAGACAGCTGGAGCTACGAGAGTGTTTGATGATGCCCTGAGTGGCAAGGACCGTCAGAGGCCCGGATTGGAGGCTTTGTTGGGACATCTGCGCCCCGATGATGTCGTACTCTTAGTGAAGCTTGACAGACTGGGACGCTCGCTGTCCGACCTCTCAAGTTTATTGAGGGAAATTGAGGAAACTGGGGCGACTCTCCGAACCTTGGACGGCTTGGACACCGGCACGGCTCAAGGGAGACTGCTCTTTGGGGTCCTAGCTAGCATTGCAGAGTTTGAGAGGGAGATGATTCTGGAGCGGACAGCTATCGGCCGAGCCAGAGCTGCGGAGCTTGGGAAGACTGGGGGCAGACCGAGCGTCGTCAATGAGGCGCTGGTTCGCAGAGCAGCAGAGTTGCATGGCAATCCCTCCCTTACTGCGGGTGAGGCTGCCCGTGCTCTGGGGGTATCCCGAGCAACCTTCTATCGTCTGCTCAGGGCGTCTGGTGGCAAGCCAAATGATTGCCCCTTTGACTCCAGATGAGTGGCAGTGGAGTCCTTGGGTCCTGTGCCCAGGCCTGGACAATGCTGGGATGCTGGCTGCTCTTTTGCCGTGCAGATACTGAGGGGACTTCTCCAGAGGAGGCCGAGCTGCCCCATGGCCTTACCCACCTCCGCCCTCCGTGATGCCGCCTGGCCGGACCATGCAGCCAGCCCAAAACCCCTGAAAGAACCTGGGGTTCTGGACCGGTTGTCACTGAGTGCAGGTCAGCGTTTGCGGTTCTGGTGGTGTTCCTTGTCCTTGTCCAAGCAGATGGTGATGCCGGTGCCGTCCATGCCTAAGATGTGCCATCGGGCGCCCCTAGTCAGCTCGCTGAAGTCCTTGAGAAACCTCAGTCCAGCTTCCCCGTAGAGCACCCAAGGAAACATCAAAGTTACCTCTGGTCTTCTTAGGTCCCCGGAGTTGCCGCCTTCAAGCTGCCCGGGGTCACACGGGATGGCCCTGGCCACCGCCGACCTAACCTCTTCCATCCAAACCATGACGCGGGCTTCGGCCTTACCAGCAGATACCCCCATGCCCCAGGCGAAGACCACCAAGACCAAGGTAATGAAGATGGTGGGGGTGGTGGCCCTAGTGGCTCCAGTGATGATGGCCAAGACCCAAGCCACTCCTGCGCCGATAGCCCAAACTTTGCCTGAGGTTGTCTGCCTTGCCGCCAGGATGGCCCTGGGAAGGATGCTGAAAGCAGATACAGGAGTGAAGGTAACCCACTTCATAGTGGAGGCCGCCAGGGTGAAGCCCCAGAAGAGCGTGAAGAAGACCCAGCCGGGAAGGAAGGAACCGTTCTGGGTTGCGAGTTGCATGGCCACCGCCACCACCAGCCCGAGGAGCGCGAAGAGGATGAAAAAGAGGGCTACTAGCCGCCTCGTTCCCCGTCGCGGGTCCTCTCCGGTGGCTATGCCCGCCGCCAAACCGCCTGCGAATGCTCCCAATGACATGACTATCCCTTCAAGTATTGCCGCTTTAGAGCGGCATCCACGCTAGGATAGCACATGCTTGCCGCCCTAGAGCGGTAGAACGTGCCGCTTCAAGGCGTCAGACTTAGGGGATGCCTACTTCGCTCCCCTTGGATACCGAAACGTTGAGGAGAGTCATGGGGTTCCGGGAGCAGATGGGGAGGCGAATCCGCGAGAGACGGCTAGCGCTGGGGCTGAGCCAGGAGAGTCTCGCAGCAGCGGCGGGCTGGGGTCGCCATCACTTGTCGAGGGTCGAGCTGGGTCAGGTCTCCACCGCTGCCGAGCGGCTAATCACCATGGCCGAAGCGCTGGGCTGCTCCATCCACGAACTCGTGCCGGACCTCCCTGACCTTGAGGAGCGCACAGAGAGCGATTCTGAGTCTTCCTGAGCCCTGCCCCTGATGTTCTGCCTAGGATGAGCACTTTTTGAGAAATCTTCTCAGAAACTGCGAAAGTGACCCTGAATGGGGCCGGTAGAACCTGCCGCATCCCGGGGTGTTCCAGGATGCGATTTCAGGTATCGGGCTGGGGTGGCTACTTGCCCCTCGGGAAGTAGTTCAAAGCATCAATACCCTGCTTCTGATGCCACTCGACGGAACTCTGATTCAAAGGCCAGATTGAGGCTAGGTTGATGGGCTCATTCAAGTGCTCAACTCGGAATGCTTCTGGCATCCAGAGCTGGTTCATGGCATGTACTGCTCGAGCATGGGGTGTGGCATCCCTTGGCAGGGCATAGTCGGTTTCCCGGTCAGCCCTCCAAAGACTCCAAAGCGGTGCCATGCCCGCGTAATCTGCCAGCGCATCCGGGAGGGGCTCCTGAGGTGGCTCTGCGGGCCTGCCGAAAATGGCTCCGAGGAACTCCATCGCTTCCTTCTTTTGGCCTGCGCTCGGGTGGGTGTAGACCGCTTGGAGCGTGTTTCGCCTGTCGACCGCGTGACCCGTAATGGCCGAAATCACAACCGCCGGGAAGTTTCGACGGCCCAGCTCGGTGGCGCAGACATGTCGCAAGTCGTGTTCCCGCACCTGCTCGCCATCTCCATATTTTTCCAAGAGGCGCTTCCAGGCGGCATTAACATTCTGGCGGCGGAGCGGTCCCCCCTTGCTGCTGGCGTAAAGGTAGGTGCTCTGCTCAAAGAGCGGGGAAAACATCGCCCCAGATGGCCCCATGTTCGGCCGGTCCCAGCGCTGAGCATGGGCTTCCATCTTCCGCCGAAGCTCCCCAATGGTTCCGGCTTGCTCAGCCAGCTTCACGAGGTGGATAGCCCGCCGGAGATAGAGGGCATCCAAGTGAGGTGCTGACACCATCGGAAGGGGGAGTCTCCTGGGCTCAGAGTTCTTCTTGAGGGGCTGCAAGCTGAGGTCCTCAGCCAACTGCCTGTCAACCGTAATGACTGGCTGCGGTAGGCGGTTCTTCCCATGGCGCAACGCGGTCGCAATGGAGCAGTGACGGATGGCCAGTCTCTCCGAGGTTCTGAGGCCAAACCCCAGCAGAAAGCTTGTCAAGTAGGCCTTATAGGGGATTTCCTGCATCAGCAGGGTGATGAATCGCGCTGCCCCTTCCCTGGCCGCGAACTGCGCTCCAACGGCTTTGGACAGCTTCTTGGTGCGCTCGATGGACGCCATGGGGTCGATGACCAGCTTCCCTTCGACCAACTGCTTGTGGAAGGCCTGCGCCAGGAGCCCTTCTATCGTGGTTAGCGGGGTGGTCCCAAGGAGAAGAGTACCGTCCTTCCCCTTCTTTGCCCGCAGTTGGTCGAGAAACCTTTCGATGTCTTTAGGGGAAATGGCATCCATCGGCATCTTGGCCAAGGCGCTAGGCATGATGTGGTTTCGGAGCAAACCCCGGTAGCGGGGGTACGTACCCCCGCTGAGCTTGCCAGCCTTGTGCCGGGTCTCGATGAGGGACTCCACGACCTCTCCAAGGGGCTTCAGTACGCCCTGAGGTGTCGCGGAGTCCTTTGGTGCCAGAAGAACATCGATGAAGGAGGCTCCCAGCGCTGCCTCGGCACTGGCCCGCAGCTTGGCGGCTTCCTCCTGCTGACCAAGAGCCTCCAGCTTGAGCACCAACCGGGCCACAGCCATGGGGATGGTGGTGCCCTTGGCCTTGACCCTCGACCCCCCAGTGCCTCCGGGCCAGCTCACTGCTCGAAACCTCCGCGTTCCTTGGGAAGTTTTTGGGCGTTCGATGGTGCAGGATAGCCCCCAGCTGCTCTTCCTTGGCATGGGACCATGGTAGACCCTGTTAGCCCCCTTTGTTAACCCCCCACTGCCCATTACTCGATTCTCATAGTTCTCAAATATCCTAGCCAAAGCAGGTTCACGCCCTCACGAGTTCGAATCTCGTATCCTCCGCCACAAGAATCACATCATCCCGAGCCCCGGTGTCCGCACCGGGGCTCGGTCTTTCCCGGAGAATCGCCCGTCTTACCCAGGTTCACCGGCCTTCCCGCGACCCGCCGGCCCACCCGACCGCCCGGCTCGAACGCCAGCCTCAAGTTCGTCCGCCAGCCTTCCCACGCAAACGCCAGCCCTACGGCCGTCCGCCAGCACTACAGCGCAAGCATTCGACCACAAGACAAGCGCCACCCAGACCCCACCCCGGTTCGCCAGCCTTCCCGCACTCCACCAGCCCACCCGTAATCTGCTGGCCTTCCCGCGCAAACGCCAGCCCTACGGCCGTCCGCCAGCGCTACAGCGCAAGCGTCCGACCGCAAGACAAGCGTTCGGCAATTGGACAGGCGCTCGGCGTCACCCGCGTCCCTTGGACCATCCCGGGCGATCCGCGACCGCCAGGGCCGCGGGAACCATGGCCGCCACCATGTCGTCCAGCCAGGCGGGGATCGGTCCGGCACCCGACCCAAGGAAGGGACGCACCAGGCCGTAGGTGGTCTGCTGGACCGCGATCCGCACCAGTTCCAAGGGTTCCAGGGACCCGAAACGCCGCCGGGTCAAATCCGCCATCACCGCAACCACCTCATCGTTGAGCCCCCGGGCCGCCTCCCGCAGGTCGCCGGGGCAGGCGGCAAGCTCGTCGCCGCCGGCCTCCAGACGCGCCAGCACCTCCTCGTGACGGAAAAGCGTCAAGGACCTGGCCTCGCCGGGGTGCTCGCGACAGTAACGGGGAATGGCGACGGCGGCCGCGGCGAGCGCCTCCCCGGGATCCCCGGACGACCCGGCGGCGGCCAGGAAGTCGATCTGGAACCGCCTGATGCTGCGAACCCACAACGCCAGCAACAACACCTCGCGGTTCGCGAAGCGGTAATAGAGCGACCCGACCCTGGCCCCCACGGCGGCCGCGATGCCAGCCGTGGTGGCAGCCTTCCCGTCCCTGTCCACCACTACCAGCGCGGCGTCCAGCAGTGTCTCCTCGTTGAATTTCGACGGCCTACCCACGGCAGCAAGCGTACCCAATCCGTGCTAATTTTTGACTATGAAATCAAAAACCTTTCCTCTGGTCGGCTGGAGTCTCGTGATCATCGGAATCCTCCACAACCTCCTCGGCTTCTTCGCCGGTTGGCAGGTGCTGCTCGACGCGGCGGACGCGGGCCTGATCGGAGTCTGGGACGCCCCACCCACCCGGGGTCGGATCTTCTGGTTCCTGGTGACGGGATTCGCGTTGATCGCCATCGGCCTGCTAGCCACGCAACTGGAACGCTCAGGGGTGGCGATCCCGTGGTCCTTCATCGTGTTCTTCGGCCTGCTGACGCTGACCGGAGTGGTTCTCATGCCGGCCTCGGGTTTCTGGCTGTTGCTGTTCCCCGTGGCGGTGTGCCTCATACGCCGCCTCCGTCGCTGACCTCTCGGGACGCCCATCGCCCCGGTTTACCGGAGCACGGCACGCCCCGGCAAACCGGGAAACACCTCCGGTTGCCCGTCCCGTAGGATGTCGGCGAAGGAGGCGAGATGGCGATCGAGGAGAACTTGGCACGACAACGACAGCTCTACGGGGAGCCGCTCGCCGACATCGCGGGACGCATCCGGGGCGACCTGGAACTGACCCAGGCGGGCCTGGCCCAGGTCCTGGGACTGTCGGCCCCCATGATGTCGCAGCTGCTGTCCGGACAGCGGGTCAAGATCGGCAACCCTGCCGTGCTGGGACGCCTGCAGGCGCTCGTCGAGCTGTCCCAGCAGGCCCCGAAACTGACCACGGCACAGCGCACGGAACGTCTCCAGGAGATCCGGGAGGCCACACCCACGATCTCCACCTCCATGAACCCGGCCGCCCGGGAACTGCACAACGCGGCCCCCGCTGAGGAGTTGCTGCGACTCGCCGAGCTCACCACCGCCCCGGAACTCGCCCACCTGCTGAGGATCGCCGCCAAACATGGGTGAGGTCTTCGGAGGACGCTACGAGTTGATCGACCTGATCGGTGAGGGTGGCATGGGTGCCGTGTGGCGCGCCCGCGACCTGAAACTGAACCGGGTCGTGGCTGCCAAGGTGCTGCGGCAGTCGGACGCCTCGGCCCTGCTTCGTTTCGTCCGCGAACAGGGACTCAGGGTGAACCATCCGAACGTGATCGCCCCGCTCGGCTGGATCGGCGAGGACAACCAGGTGCTGTTCACCATGCGCATAGTCGCCGGAGGTTCACTCGCGACGCTGATCGGCGACCACGGCGCCCTGCCTCCCCGCTTCGCCGCCGAGATCCTGCGACAGCTCCTGTCCGGTCTCCAGGCCGTGCATGCCGCCCATCTGGTGCACCGCGACGTCAAACCGGCGAACATCCTCCTCGACGCCACCGGAACCGGACGCCCCCACGCCTACCTGACGGACTTCGGGATCGCCGTCAACCTCACCGGGCCACGCTTCACCGAAACCGGCATGGTTCACGGCACCCCCGGGTACCTGGCCCCCGAGCTGATGGCCCTCGGGGACGCAACCCCTGCGGTGGACATGTTCGCGGTCGGCATGGTGGGGGCATCAATGCTCACCGGCACCCGCCCCCGCGACATTGATTTTGAGGCGGGCGCCCCCGACGGCGTCCCCGAGAGCCTCTGGTCGCTGATCCGTGACCTCACCGCCCCCGACCCCGAGGCCCGGCCGGGCCCACCGGAGGCCCTGCGACGCCTGGAGGCCCCGGAACTGGCCTGGCAGGACGGCGCCGCCGGGGACGTCGAGGTGTTCCAGCAACTGGAGCCGCTGGATTCCGAAAACCCGACGACGACCTCCCGCCGCCCCGGGACGCCCGGACCGATGTCCCCCCAGCATCCCGCCCCTTCCCCGGTGACGCCCGGAACCCAGCAACTGCCGTCCCAGCCGACCGGTCAGCCCCGGCAGCCACCCTCAGCGATCTCACCGCCCCAGCAACAAACTCCCCCGACCGGCCCGCTTCAACCCGCGCACACGTCCGTCCCGGCCCCGCCGCCGACACAGGCGCTGGAGACGCCCCCACCAGCAGATGTCCCCACCCCCGGGAAACGCGGGGGGAAACGTCGCGTCTCGGACCGAGTGCTGCTCGCCACCTCTGCACTGCTGCTCATCTGCGGGGTGATCCTGCTGGTCCTCTGGTACGTGCACTGAAAGAACCGGCACGAAACGACGGTGGCTCCGGGCATTCCGGAACCACCGTCGTGAAGTTTCCCAGTCAGCTGCGGCGCCGCAGCAGCACGTAGGCCACGCCCCCGCCGCCGAGCACCACCAAGGCGCCGCCGGCCCCGAACAGCACCAGCTTGGTGGAATCCCCGAAAAGATTCCCCTGACCGGAATCGGTGCTGCTGGATTCACCCGGGGGAACCTCGCTCACCTGGACGTTACCGGACGGCCCGGTCGCCTCACCCGAGACATTGAGCGAGAACTTGACGTTCGCGGGCTGCCCTTTCAGGAACGCTTCATAGCCCAGCGCGACCGCGTAGTAGTAGTAGCCCTCCATCGCGAAACCCCGGCTGGAGTGGTGCATCTCGGGGGAATCCCACCGGTTCCGGTAGCGCACCTCCGGCACCTGATTGATGTGCGGGGCATTGTTGGAGTACGCGCCAGTCTTCCTCATGAAGAACATGGTTTCGTCGCTGGTTGCCGAATCCATCCGGCTGAAGTCCGGTGCGTAGACCGCGGAGGAGACGGCGACGTGGTTTGTCAGACCGGAATCCCTGATGACATCCGGAGAGAGTTCGAGACCGTCGAGGGCGAAGATCCCGCTCTGGCCATATTTGATGGGGGTCTTGAAGAAGGCCATCTCCCCGGGCACCAGCTCGACGCTGTAGGTGCCGGGAGCCACCTCGAGGGCGTCGTTGAAGCTGGCCCCACCGAGCACCGATGTGACGTTGTCCGTCGCGGGCGAACCGGCCCCCTCGGAATTGTTCGAGGGCACCTCCTGCACCCCGGTCGGAAGCTGACCGGCGTTCTCCACGGGCGCCTCCTCCATCACCCGGATCTCAATCGGTATCGCCCCACCGGAACCGGGCAGGCGCTCCACCTTGAAGTAGAACTCCTTGGCATCGGCGCAGGCCTGATCACTCGTTCCCTTGGACGCCGGGTTCCTGGGATCCGTGGGCAGCGCGACCAGCGTCTGCCCGACCACGACCCCGGTGTTGCCGCTGTCGAGACCGCTGCTGCTCTCGGATGCGCACGTGTCGTCGTCCATGGTCTTCAACGCCCAGATCCACGAGCCACGCTTGAGGGAGTCGAAGACGCTGGCGTTCGGCATACGGGTGAGAACGTTCACGCGCAGCGTGGAGCCGGGTTGGCTCCGCCTCACCTTGTAGTACTTCTCGGTTTTCTTGCTGGAGGCCACCGAGACGTCCGTGTACTGCCCGGGGGCCAGAACCGGAGCACCGGCGGGGATGTCCGTCCCCTGCACCGGGGTGCCCTCGACGGTGAAACCGCGCGCCGTGCGGGCGCCGAGCCGTTGAAGGCTCGAATCCAGGGACTTGGCGTCCTTCGCGTCGTAATAGCTGCCACCGCCCGCCTCGGCCATGCACGCCAGTTGCTGGCGGGCCTTGTCCTCCACGCCGAAACCGACGGTGTCGATCTGGAGGCTCACACCGCCCGCGATCAGCTCACGGATCTCCTGGCAGGGATCAGGCGAGCAGGTCTCCTCCCCGTCGGAGACCAAGATGATGTGGCGCTTGCCGCTGTCGCCCAGGTCCTTCGCCCCTTCCTTCAGCGCGTACGCGATGGGGGTGTCACCGCGGGGCTGGAACTGGTTGATCGCGCTGGTCAGGCCCGCCTTGTCCAGGGCACCGACGGGGTGGGCCAGTCGGGAGTCGGTGCAGGAACCCGGGGCGCCGTTGCCGTCGACGTCGGCGCCGTAGACCCTGAGGCCGACCTCGGCGTTCGAGGGCACGGAGTCGAGGGCGTGTATGAGGGCCTTCTTCGCAGCATCCATCTTGGTTCCGCCGGACGGGTCCGCGTCCCTCATCGACCCCGAGGAATCCAGCATCAGCAGGACCTTGGGTGCGGGTTCATCCGCGTGTGCGGCGGGCAGGACGGGACCACACACGGACACCAGCAGCAAGGCTCCGCAGGCCGCCGCCAGGCGATGGGATCGGTTCATCGGTCTACCTCCAATCTTTGCAACTGCGAATCTAAGGTTCGCTGTCGCAAATGTCAAACCCTGGGCGGACACGCTCCGCCCGACCGCCACCAACCCCGATCCAACCATCCGCCCGGACCACCATCCACACCCCCGGGGGGAACTCCTTGCCGCCTCGCCTCTGCGAAACGCGCACACCGGATGCACATCACCCACCGACTTCTCAACAGCCCAGAACGTTTTTCCAGGGCATCTCGGGCAAGCGAACCAAGCTTCTTTCACCCGAGAAGGCCAGTGACTTTCGACGACGCCACTAAAGCGGAGCTTTAAACTTTTGACAACCATCCAGTTCCATCGCCAAACTTCTAATATGACCGTACCGCTCAGGGCGCTGGAGACCAGCACCGGACCGCAAAACCAAAGGAAGACCATGTCGAGGATTGATCAGATCCATCAGAACCTGCAAAAGCTCGTCGCTCTAACCCCCGACCTCGAGGGCGCACTTCTCGTCACCCTCGACGGCCTGCCCATCGCTTCGGCCCTGGCCGGGGGTACCGACGAGGACCGCGTCGCCGCCATGGGTGCGGCCGCGCTGGCCACCGGCACCCGCGCCGTCAGCGAACTGAAACGCGGCGAGCTGGAGCAGGTCCTCGTGAAGGGCAGCGAAGGCTACATCGTCCACATCGCGGCCGGCCCCGAGGCCGTCCTGATCGGTATTTCGAACGGCTACGCGAAGCTCGGCATGATCCTCTTCGAGATGAAGGCGACTGCCAAGGACCTCGCTCGCGAACTCGCATGAAAACGTTGGAAGACATGACCTGCCCGGGGCAGGCCATGCAGTGGACCTACCACGACGGAAGCAGCCGTCAGGTGGTGGTCACCGATGTGGAGACCCGCTTCCCGACAGGCGAGTTGATCGTGTCACAGACCGACCGAGATGGTGTGATCACCACGTGCAACGAGGCGTTCGTCATCATGTCGGGATTCACCAAGGAAGAACTGATCGGGTCACCGCACTCTATCCTGCGCCACCCGGACATGCCCCGGGCCGCTTACGCGGACCTGTGGTCCACCGTCCAGCAGGGCAAGCGCTGGAGCGGATACGTGAAGAATCTCCGGGCTGACGGCGGCTACTATTGGGTCTACGCAACCGTGATCCCGAAGGTGCGCGACGGCGAGGTCGTCGGGCACACCTCCGTGCGACGCGAGCCGTCGCGGGACAAGGTGTCCGAAATGGAAAAGCTGTACACGGAAATGGTGAAGGCCGAGGGTCGATGAAATGACGTTGCAGTTCGCCATCAGTCCCGATGTGAACATCCAAAATGTCACGGACTGGTTCATTTTCAACACAAAGTTGCAGCGAATCACGGGCGAAGCCTTCCGCCCGACCTCCTACACGGATTTCGCGGACCTGCACGCCGCTTTCGAGGAGAACAGGGCGGACCTGGTCTATGCAAACGCAGCGGATACGGCATACCTCGTCCGGAACAAGGGATACCTTCCCGTCGCCTGGGCCAGTGGCATGGCGAAGGAAGCCACTGTGGCGGTTGCCGCCGACAGCGAGTTCCAGAAGGTCACGGATCTGACGGGTCCGCTGACCGCGGCGGCCACCGACGCCCCCGACGTCGAGAGGATCTGTCGCATTCTCCTGGAACCGGCAAACCTCAGTTACCCGGATATCGAGGTCTCTCTCAGACCCAATCCCGTGCTCGTCGCGAAAGCGGTCATGCAGGGTCAGGTGCCGGTCGGTTTCTTCCCGCAGGACGCCTACGATGAGTTGTCGTCGATGGTGAAGAAGCAGCTCCGGGAACTGATCCGGAGCCGCATCTACGTGGTGCACAGCAGCCTCCTCGCCAGCCCCGGAATCGCCCATCTCGTGGAGCCGATCTGGCATGGCCTGGAGCAGATGAGCGCCGATCCCGCCAATGCGGAGTTGCTCACCGCGCTGGGAGCCCCCCACGGCTGGGAGCGTCTGGGGCAGGAGGACACCGAGTTCATGATCGACCTCATGGGTGCACTGGCCCAGGAGGGATCCCCGAACCGGTAGCCACCAACAGCAACACCGCGGAGAAGCCCACGTACAGCGCCTCGGCCCCTCAGGGCCCGGGGCGCTGTGCTTTTGCAGTGCTTCTGTTCCCGACCTCGGCCGTGTCTTACGGGCGTTTCTCCGGTTGGGCAGCCCTCAACCGCCCTGTCTGCCTTTTTCGGTCAAATCCGGGTTGAGTGCCGTGCAACCGGGGGTTTCCGGTCGGCACCGACGACGCGCGGCGACACCCGGAAACACCGCGCGTGTGTTCAACCTGAAAAGGCTGTTCCCCGCGGGCCCTCGCGTGGCAGGGTACGTGGTATCGCCGATCCCACCGGGGCAACGAGAGCCAGGAGAAGACCATGTCTCAGCACTTCCGCCGTCGTCCGAATCTGTTTGCCGCCGCAGCACTGGCCGGAGGTCTACTGGTCGGCTGCTATCCACCGCTCGCCCCGGTTCCCGAAGCCACGATGACCACCTCAACGACGGCATCCGAGTCACCGAGCCCAACACCATCGCCAACCCCGGCTCCCAGCCCTGCCCGGACTCCGGTGCAGATTCCCGGCGCCTACCCGGGGGCAGGTGGCCCACGTCCCGAGAATGCAACCCCGGTCACCGCCGTCCATCAGGATGTGGCGACGATAATCAACCCAGCGGAGAACATCGGCTGCGACTTCTCCGACCAGCACTCGTACGTCGGTTGCGGGATCGACAGTTACGTCACGGACATGCCTTATGGTCGCGATCACGCAGGACCGAAATGGTGGGTGGAGATGTCCACGAGCGCTTCTCCCGGCCTGGAGGAGCCCACGATCAAGTCCAAGAACAAGGCCCCCGCTTTCCAAAGACCGGAAACTCCCCCACAGGTGGTGCCGTACGGCACCGTCGTCTACCACGGCGACTACACGTGCGCATCCGAGCTGGCCGGCATGACCTGTTGGAACACGATCACCGGCCACGGCGCGTTCATGAGCAGCACGAACACGACGACGTTCTAGGTGTGATGTCCGGGCACGTTGGCCGGGTCACGATGCGACGAATCTGTTTGAGGTGTGGATCGGGGAAGGCCTCCCGCAGTGGAGCGGAGCTGTCCAGGGAACCAGCACCACAACAAGAGGTCTTCCGGTGGCCCACGCCACCCATGCCAACGCTGTCCCCACGCCCCGAGCTCGCTCGGTTGATCGTCGACCACCACAGGCCCCGCCCGTCACCAGGCCGAACAATCTCGCTGGACATCACACCTGGTCGCGTCTCACAGTGGGGAATCTTTTCACCTTCCGCCCAGCGGTACCCCATCCGGACTACGCTTCCCAGCGATGCCGGTTCGCCGCTGACGAGCCGGAACAAAGTGGTGTTCCGACCACCTCTATCGCTGTACCCGCTTCCGTCCAACTCGAGAACAAGGAGTCGCGATGTCAAACAGGGCACAAGTCTCCGCCAAGGCGAGTTCGCTCGTCATCCGCAGCGCCATTGTCGCCGCCGTTGGCGGCCTGATCTTCGGTTTCGACACCGCTGTCATCTCCGGAGCCAACGCTGCGCTCAAGGTCCAGTTCAACCTCGACGACGGGGGCCTCGGCGCCACCGTCGCCATCGCCACCGTCGGCACCATCGTCGGCGCGCTCATCGGTGGTCGCTCCGCCGACTACTTCGGCCGCCGCAAGCTGCTGTTCTTCATCGGCATCCTGTACATACTCGGCGCCCTCGGAACGGCTTTGGCGCCCAGCCACCTGGTGCTCATGATCTTCCGGTTCGTCGGCGGCCTCGGCGTCGGCCTGTCGTCGGTGTGTGCGCCGATCTACACCGCGGAGATCGCCCCGGCGAAGGTCCGAGGCCGACTCGTCGGCCTCGTCCAGTTCAACATCGTCCTCGGCATCCTCGTGGCCTATCTGTCGAACTACATCGTCGCTCAGATCGTCCACGACCCGCAGATCGCGTGGCGTTGGATGCTCGGCGTGATGGTCGTCCCGTCGGTGCTGTTCCTCGTGTTCCTGGTGGCCGTTCCCGAAACGCCACGCTGGCTCATGGCCAAAGGCCACGAGGAGAAAGCGATCGCCATCAGCCGTCGCCTCTGCAACACCGTCGAGGAGTCCGACGAGCAGATCCAGGAGATCCGCGACCAGCTCGCCTCCGCCGGGTCGCAGGCCACCTTGAGCCAGTTCTTCACGCGCCGCTACTTCAAGGTCATCGCCTTGGCGTTCTTCATCGCCATGTTCAACCAGCTCTCCGGCATCAACGCGATCCTGTACTACGCCCCCGAGGTCATGAAGCAGGCGGGTGCCGACGACAACGCGGCCCTGCTCATGTCCGTCGCCGTCGGCCTGATGAACCTGATCGCGACAATGGCCGCTTTGACCGTCATCGACCGCATCGGTCGTCGCTCCCTCATGATCGTCGGCTCCATCGGCTACCTGGTCTCGATGGGCTTCCTGACCGCTGTCATGTTCATGTTCCAGGGTCACTTCAACTCGACCTCGTCGACGCTGGTGCTGGTCGGCCTCCTGGTGTTCATCGCGGCGCATGCCTTCGGTCAAGGGTCGGTGATCTGGGTGTTCATCTCCGAGATCTTCCCGACGCGCGTGCGCGGCCTCGGTCAGTCCCTCGGCTCGCTGACCCACTGGGTATTCGCCGCGATCACGACCTACGCGTTCCCGCCGATCATCGGCGCTTGGGGTGGCGGCTGGGCGTTCTCCATCTTCCTGGTCTGCATGTTCGGTCAACTCGTCTGGGTGCTGACTAAGATGCCGGAAACCAAGGGCATCCCACTCGAGGAGATGGAAGACAAACTCGGCCTCAACAAGTAGCCGACCGACAAGGAGGTCCCCATGACTCAACCCAAGCCCGTCCTCTGCCTCGGCGAGGCGCTCATCGACGTCGTCATCCGCGACGACACCAGGAGTGAGCACGTCGGCGGCAGCCCCCTCAACGTCGCCTGCGTAATCACCAGCCTCGGCCGGCCCGCCCTGATCGGGGCCTGGTGGGGTCGCGACGACCACGGCAAACTGATCGAGGACTACGCCGCCGACCACGGCGTCGGGATCGTGCCCGGCAGCGACGGAGCCGCCAAGACATCGCTCGCGTACGCCCGCCTCAACGATGCCGGCAGCGCCGAGTACGAGTTCGACCTGTCGTGGGAGGTACCGCCGCTGCCCGCCCCGGAGGCGATCGCCCACCTCCACACCGGCAGCCTCGCCGCGACCCTTGAACCCGGCGGCACCCAGGTCCTGGAGGCGGCCCGCGCAATGTCTCAGGTCGGCACTGTCTCCTACGACCCCAACGCTCGTCCAGCGATCATGGAGTCCCCCGACAAGTCGCGCGGGCGCGTCGAGGAGCTCGTTGCGCTGGCCGATGTTGTCAAGGTCTCCGACGAGGACCTCGAGTGGCTGTACGGCAAGAGCACCCCCGTCGAGGAGGTCATGCGGCAGTGGTTGAAGCTCGGTCCGAGCCTGGTCATCGTCACCCGCGGCCCGTGGGGCATCTACGTCAAGCTCGCCTCCGCGCGCGACATGCTGGTGATCGACCCTCTCACCACTGACGTCGTCGACACCGTCGGCGCTGGCGACTCGTTCATGGGTGGCCTCATCTCGGGCCTGCTCGACGCAGACCTGCTCGGTAGCCGTGAGGCCAAGGTCCGGCTCCGGTCCGCAGGCTGGGACGACATCATGCCGGCGCTGCACCGGGCGACGATCACGTCGGGCCTGACGGTCCAGCGCGCGGGTGCCTACGCACCGACCCACGAGGAGGTCGCTGCGGTCAAGGCCAAGGACCTGCGTCTGGCCTGACCCAGAGTCGACGGCGAGAGCGTCCAGTCCTCGTCCTTCTCGGACTGGACGATCTCGCCGTCGGCGTTTTTCTTTGCCCACTTCTCGCGGCCCCGCTGCACGATCAGCTGATCAGCGGGCTTGATGACCGACGGGGTCCTGCCGTCGTAGTCGTGGATGTCGAGGAACAGGCGCAGGGTGTGGAGGAACTCGTCGTGCAGCACTAGGTCATCCAGCAACGCCCGGCCCGCCTCAAGATCGGTCCAGTGCCGAGCGGCCAGCCACGCTCGGAGCCCTCCATCATGGCGTTCTCCCGCTCGGATTCGTCTATCGTTGGCCAGCCTTTGGTAGCGCCTGGATAGCGGTGATGGCTCGTTGCAGGGACGGGCAGCTCTGAGCGGCGGCAGAAACGTTCCAGTGGCGGGATGCGAACTCGGTCAGGTGCTCCACGAACAGCGGGCCTGGGTGCGCTTGCCCGTGCACAACCTCTTCCCGGATGTCGCGGCTGCGGCTGCGCTGGCAGAGGTGAAGGAGCGTCTGCTTGGCGTGTGCTTTGGCTTCGGGATCAACGGGAACCGTGTCGGACGAAACCGCGAAATAGCGGCTGAATCCGAGTCTGTCTGCCATCAGCCATGCCTCGGTCATGGTGTGCACGATCCTCAAGGCGAACAACGGGTTATCTGGGATGCCTGTCAGCAGTCTTTGGCGCAGGCTCACGGGGCACTGGTTGTCCGAATCCCGGAACACCACCCAGGGCTGGTCGCGGGCGGCCCTCGAATAGTTGGCCAGCTTTGAGTCAAGCTTGGTCTTTCCCCGGGTCACGGTCACATGGAGCACTTGCCTTCCAGCAAACTCCGCCACTCGCCTCGCGGCTGCTTTGTCGGACTCACCCTCCACCACGACGTGCATGGCTACCGCCGCGCGGCCTTGATGAGGCCGGTCAGGTCGCCTGGGTTGATCAGCTCCGCCACCACTTCGGACAGGGGAAGGTCGGCGCTGATCTGAGCTTCTACCTCGGCGATCTCGGAGAGCTGGTTGGCGACCGTGGCGTCGCTGGTCACCTGCAGTACCAGAACTTCCTCTGGGCGAATACCTTCGTCGTCGAGCAGCTCCGGGGAGTGGGTCGAGAGGATCACCTGCATGCTGGTCCCGCGCTGGGCCATCGCCAGAAGCGAGGCCAGCTTCTGCACGACAGCCGCGTTGAGCGAGAGTTCCGGCTCTTCCAGGAGCAGCACTCCGCCGTTGGCAGGAGAGCTGATGATGGTCCACAGGAGTCCGATCAGGCGCAAGGTACCGTCAGAGAAGTCGGTTTCGTTCTGCTCCGACGGGTTCCTGCGCCAGTTACGGTATCCGGCAATCAGGTGTGGCTGTCCCGCCTTGTCCACCTCCAGCCGCAGCGTTTCGAATCCTGGAACCGCCGACTGCAGGGCCCGCTCGATACGCCGGAACCACGCCTGTCTGGTGCGGACCGGCGTCGCGTTCATGTCCGCGATCATGGAACTGCCGAATACCCGAGGGCTCGCCCCGCCCGCTTGGGGGTAACGGATCATCTGGGGCACCAAGTGGAAGTAATTGACCTTGGCGAAGTACTCGGCGATGGGCCGGAACTCCTGGTTGGCGGAGATCTGTTCCAGATGCGTCTGGGTGAGCTGATCTGGGTCCCGGTCATCGTTGGCGTCCGGGCGGGACAGCAACTCGCTGCCGTTGCGGGTGACGATCTCGCGAACGACGATGGGGTGGTTGTGCCCGCCCTTCTTCCCCTTGATCGCCAACTCGTAGCGCCATTCGTCTTCCCCGTCGCGCAGATCAACCATGATGGCAAGTTCGCCCTTGTGGTTGTTTCGGGCGAACAGGCAACGTGCCCTTGACAAGCCACCGCGCGCTTCAAGGGCCGCCGCCAAACCACCGCCTTTCCGGGAGATATCGCCCAGGAAGCGGAAGAGATCAAGCAGATTCGACTTACCCGCTGCGTTTGGTCCGACAATCAGCAGGCGATCCGCCACTGCGAAGTCGAGATTCTTGAAATTGCGCCAGTTGTGGGCAGTGACATGGGTGATCTGCATGGTTCAGTCCTTCCAGTGCACGTATCGTCTCATTGACTGCTCCCGAGTCCTCACGGAACCTTTGCCCGGGAAATAGTAGCTGTGACACGCTGTCTGAAGGGATTTGCTGCGCCACAGCAGCTCGGCCGACCGTTCCATCATGTCGCCCTCCCACTCGGACTCGTCGATCCTTGGCCTTCCTCCTTTGGGCACGGCGCCAAACCGGGTTTGCGGCGCCGGAGAGCCGACAGGTCGATGACCTCCGCTGCTGGAGCATCATGTGGTTCTGGGTCGAGCTGCATCCAGTAGCGCACCAGGCGGGGGCACCGGCCAGCGCATTCCTCTGGTGAGGGGGTTGTGGCCCAGGTTTCGAGGGTTGGCAGCTGGTTGAGCCGGCCTGCTCGCTCTGCGAGCTGGTCGTGTCGAAACCCCTGGTGGTCGTGTCTTGGGAATTGCGGCGGACTCTGGTGGTTTCGAGGTGGACTGCTCCTTCGTCGCAGGCCGGCTCAACCAGCTTCGGGGAGGCTGTGAATGAGCCTCCACTGTTTACGGGACACGCCGCTAGGATGCTCCGGTGCCACGTTCTCGCCACAGCAGTTCGGATGCCGTCTCACTGGCCTGGAGCCCCGACGGCACCAGGATCGCGGCCGCCCCCCAGTCTCGAAGGTGTCCGGGTCTGGGAGGCCGCCTCCGGGAAACTGATCCGCGCCCTCCAGGACCCGGGGGTCGAGGCCGTGGGTTGGGGTCCCGGAAGAAACCTCGTGGCCAGCACCACCGGCCGGGCGATCCGCTTCTGGGACACGGAAACCTGGGAGTGTTCCGCGAAGGTCCCGCTCACCGGCTCCCGCACCGCCCCGATGTGATGTCGTCGCTGGTCTTCACACGCCGGCTGCCGCATTCTCTTCCCGAGGGTTTTCACCCGCCTGCCCACGCTGGCCGTTCCCGAGCGCCCGGTTGCCGCGCACCGCGCGGATCTTCTCAGTTCGTCAAGGTCTGGGCGGTCACGAATCGAGGCGGCACCTCGTCGGCCAACCACACCTTGTCGTTGCCCTTGTAGAAGGGGATACCGGCGGCGTGGGCCGCTGTGGCGTCGATGTGCAGGACGACCGGGCGCGACGCGTGCCGCGACCCCACCGCCCACGCCATCTCGACATCTGTGGACAGGTGCACGAACTGCCGCGACATGGGCAGCAGCCCCTCGCGCATCACGCGTTCCAGGTTGTCCGGGGAGGTGCCGTGGTAGAGCAGGTCGGGCGGGGTGGTGGGGGTTCGTTCGATGCGTTCGGGCAGGGAGTGCCCGTAGATCGCCCGGATCCGGCCGTCGCGGATCTCGTGTCGCTGTTTGCTGGCCGCCGCCAGGGTCTCCTCAATGTCGGCGACTCCCACCGACTCCCAGCCCGGCCTGCTCCGCAGCGCCGCGACGACCTCCCCGAGACCCACCCAACCCTCGGGGTCGAGTTCCAGCCCGTAGCGACCGGGGTCGTGCCGCAGGGCGTGGGAGAGCACGCGGCTGAGTTCGGTGGATGGTTTCTTCATCAATGACTCCCGGGTGGTTCCTCGGCGACGACCCCGTCACCGCGCAGGAAGCATGCCACACCACTTCAAAGAGCGCGAGCCCGCCTCAGGGCCGCTTTCGCGATGCCGGGGAACCGGCCCTCCGGAATCCCAGCGACCCGTAGAGGCGGTGGGCCGCATCCGAGGTCCCCTCCCCCACCCGCAGGGACAGTTGGGCATCGCCCGCATTCCGGCAGGCGAGCATCGCGCCGGTCATCAGGGCCCGCCCGATTCCCCGGCCACGGAGTTGCGGATCGACGAACAGGTCGATGATGAAGGGCCCTTCGAGTCCCTCGTCCCAGATGGAACGCTCCACCGTCAGCACGGCCCCTGCGGGCCGGCCACCGGCCTCGGCCACGAGACTGGCCCCGGGACGGAGAACACCGTAGTCGCCCTCGAAGGTAGCGGCGATCTCCGAAATGGCCTCGGCGTGACTCCCGGCCCCGATCCCCGGGGGATAGCTGATCAGGTAGAGCCGGGCCAGCGGTTCGAGATCGTCGGTTCTGATGATCCGCGGCAACGGTTCGGGGAGGGCACGGGCCGGTAGGAGGGACAGATCAGCGGTGAGCAGGTCGGAGGGCATGACGGAATCCATTTCGTGACGGGACTGGCCGGGTGGGTTGGTGGACGGTGTCAGAAACGGATCACGCCCACGAGTCTAGGCCAGCATCGGGAGCGGGGCCACCATGCCCTGGCCGCGCTACGGACATCATCCGGATCTGTGCGCGCCCGGGGGAAGGAAAGACACGATCTGCTGGAACGGCCGCGGCAACAGGGTCCCGTTGAAGAAGGTTCCGCGAACGATGACCCTCCACCGCGGCCATCCGGTGGTGGCCCGGGGCGCGCACAACAACCCTGCGCAGTGGCGCCGGATCAGCGTCGATTTCTCTTTGCAGTGGGAGGATTTCATCATGCATCCCGTCGACCCACTGATCCTGGACGAATCACCTGAACGGGCCGGGGCCATCGCCGTCATCGACGCCCCGGGGCTCGTCACGGCCGCCCTGGAACGCAGCGGCGATGTGAGGGTATGGTGCGACGACCTGCGTGACGCGCAGGCCGTGTCCGAGATCGATCCCGGCCTGCTCGTCTCCCATCCTGGTGAATTGCGCGGGGTGGATCTGGTGTGGGGGCATCTGCCGAAATCCCTGGCCGCTTTGGACGAGCACTGCGCCAGCGTCCAGGGCGCCCCGGATGTGATGTTCCTCAGCGGGGCGAGGGTCAAGCACATGAACCGCTCCATGAACCAGGTGCTGGCCCGCCACTTCACGGCCGTCAACGCCAGCCTCGGGCGTTCCAAGTGCCGCGTGCTGCGGGCCTGGGGACCGAACCAGCTCGAAACCGAATGGCCCAAGGCCCGCCGCCATCCGGACCTCGGTCTGGTCCTCGTCGCGCACGGCGCCACCTTCAACGGCAACCGGATCGACGACGGCACCCGGCTCCTCCTGGATCACCTGGATCCCGGGGAAGGAACCGCGCTGGACCTGGGGTGCGGCAACGGGGTGATCGCCGCGGTCCTGGCCCGTCGGGGACTCGAGACAACCGCGATCGACGTCTCCTGGTCGGCGGTGGCTGCCACCCGCGCCACCGCTCAGGCCAATGGTCTCGACATCGAAGTCCGCTGGGCCGACGGTCTGTCCGGTTTCCCCGACCACAGCTTCGACGTGATCGTCACCAATCCCCCGTTCCACCGGGGGCACGCCAAGGAGTCGGCACCCACCCTGCGGATGTTCGACGAGGCCGCCCGGGTGCTGCGTCCCGGCGGGCAGCTCTGGTGCGTGTTCAACTCCCATCTGCCGTGGCGCAGAGAGCTCGCCACCCGGATTGGTCGGACCAGGGTCGTAGTCCAGGACCGGAACTATCAACTGACGTTTACAAACCTGTGACCTGCCCACAGGAAGCGCGCACACAACACACAGGTAACGCACAGATTCCCGGAGTTCTCTATTTCCTGTAGCCAACGAAGCGAACAGGAGAGCCTCATGACGAACCAGGAGAACAACCACCCGGCCCACAACACCCAGGAGGGTCTGCCCGGGAATCCCTTCCGGAACGCAGCCGGCTCCCAACAGCCCGCTTCGCAGCCCGGCCAGGCCAATCCCCAAGCCGGCCAGGCCAACCCCCAAACCGGTCAGGCGGCCTCCGGGCCCGAGCAGCCCGGCCAGGGCACCCCCACCTTCCAGCCCGCGGGAGCCCCCATGCACCAAGGTCCTCAAGGACCCCAGGCCGTTCAAGGCCCCCACATGGTCCAGAACCCCCAGGCGGGCCAAGGACCTGCCCCCGCCGCACCCCAACTCCCCTCCGGCGCGAACCAAGCGGCAGGGCCCTACTCCAACTCGGCCCCGGCACAGGCGCAGACCGCAACCGCGACGAAGAAACCCCGGAAGACCCGGAAGACCTTGGCGGCCTTCGTCGCCGTCGCCCTGCTGTCGGCCGGGGTGGGTGGGGGCAGCGCGATCGCCTCGAACCACTACCTGAACAGCAGCTCCAGCGGCTTTTCGACGGCCACCACCACCCAGGTGACGCAGGCCTCCGCGGACAGCCCCGACTGGACCGCGACGGCGGCCGCCATCAAGGACGCCGTGGTGGCGATCAAGGTCGAGGGCAGCAACAAACAAGGACAGGGTTCCGGTGTGATCATCGACGCCAAGGGCCACATCGTGACCAACAACCACGTGGTCTCCGGCGCGGGGCAGGGCGCCAAGCTCAGCGTCACCATCGGCGACAAGACCTACTCGGCCAAGGTCGTCGGCACCGATCCCTCCACCGACCTGGCCGTGCTGAAACTCGAGAACCCGCCGTCGAACCTGACGGTCGCGTCCTGGGGGGATTCCTCCAAGCTCAAGGTGGGGCAACCGGTGATGGCGGTCGGCAACCCGCTGGGGTTGTCCGACACGGTGACCACCGGCATCGTCTCCGCCCTGAACCGGCCCGTCACGACCCAAGCGGTCAACGACAACAGCGTCGACGACACCAATTTCAACAGCCAACGGGACAGCGACGTGGTGGTCACCTCCGCAATCCAGACCAACGCCGCCATCAACCCCGGCAACTCCGGTGGTGCGCTGGTGGATTCGTCCGGTGCGCTGGTGGGCATCACATCCTCCATCGCGTCGTTGGCCTCCAACGGTTCGTCCTCCGGCCAGTCCGGCAACATCGGGATCGGTTTCGCGATCCCGTCGGCCCAGGTCAAGTCCGTGGTGGAGCAACTCATCGCCAACGGCACCGTCAAGCACCCGCAACTGGGAATCCGGGCCAGCAACGGCACCTCCGGCACCCAGCTCGGCGCCAAGGTGGAGGACGTCACCCAGGGTTCTGCAGCCGCACAAGCTGGGCTGCAGAAGGGTGATCTCATCACAGCGATCGACGGCACCCCTGTGGTCGGTTCCGAATCCCTCGTGGCGCAGGTGCGCAGCTACGAGGTGGGGAAGGAGGTGACCCTGAAGGTACTCCGAGGCAGCGAAACCCTTGAACTGAAAGTGACCCTTGGAACTGCGAACTGAGAGGTCTTCCGACAATCGCTGCCGAGCCGGCGCCGTGGTCTCCCGCCCCACTCCGGGAGGCCACGGCGCCGGCCAGTATTTCCCGGTGACGTGACCGACGCATCCGCGGCATGGCCTAGGCCCGTCGCATGACTACCGCGCTGGGACACCTTGTCGTGGAGGGCTGGGATCGATTCGACACGTCGAACTGGACCTGAGCACCGACGTCACGGTGCTCATCGGGGCCAACGGATCGGGCAAGTCGAATCTCGTCAGCGCCCTGGAGTTGGTGTCGCGCATCTGGGATGACTCCTTCCAGGAGTACCTGCGCCGCCGCGGGGGCGTGGACAATCTCCTCTTCGAGGGTGAACAGACCAGGGCGGATCGCATTCTCATCACCCTCATGTCCGGGTTCGATGAGCGGGACACCCGGAATGGTTACCGGGTGGCGCTCCGCCCCGACGAGGTGACCGGTTCGGGTCTGGCGGAGCTGCACGAATGGTTGCTCTTCCAGGCGGGACACGAGCGGCACCGCCCTTACGAGAAGAACCTGGGTTTCGGTTCCCGGAGCCGGGTTCGTGACATCACCGAGTCGGAGGATTCCGGGAAACTGCCGAACTTCGCCAGGTACGTGCGTCCCATCCTGGAGGGTTGTCGCGTTTTCCACTTCGACGACGTCTCCGGTCACGCGCCCGTGAAGGGATGGTCGACGGTCGGCGACGACCTGGCCCTGCGTTCCGATGCGGAGAACATCGCCGCCTACCTCCACAGGGTCAGCCGGGAACACCCCGGACACTACAAGCGGATCGTGGCTGCCATCCGGCGCGTCACGCCTTTCTTCGACGATTTCGTTCTCAGACCCGATCCCTCGGAACGAATCCGGCTGCGTTGGAAGCAGCGGGGCCTGGACCGCACCTTCCTGGCACGTGAGGCCAGCGATGGCACGCTGCGTTTCATCTGCCTGGCCGCCTTGTTGCTGGGGCCGGACCTTCCCGCGACGGTGGTCCTGGACGAGCCCGAGCTCGGGCTTCACCCGGCAGCGATCGACCTGCTCGCGGAGATGGCCCGCGTCGCGGGACGCAACGGCCACAGGGTCCTCCTGGCCACCCAGTCGGTGCCGCTGGTGTCCCACTTCGACCTGGGCGAGATCGTCGTCCTCGACAGGGTCGACGGCGCCACGGAGGCCTCACGTCCCGACGAGGCGTTCCTCGCGGCTTTCCTGGAGAACTACTCCACGGGCAACCTGTGGGAGATGAATCTCCTCGGGGGACGCCCCACGAAAGAGGGGCGAATCCTGTGAAACAGGTCTTCATTCTCGTCGAGGGCCAGACGGAGGAGGTCATCGTCGATGACGTGCTCGTCCCGCCTGCCCGGGCCCGCGGTTTCGTACTCACGCCTACCGTGGTCATCACCTCGGCCACTCCCACCGGCGCTCATCGCGGAGGCGGGGGGTGGAGGCAATACGACATCACCCGGGCCGGCGGGCCCGAACAGGTTGACCACGGCCCTGCCACCTCGCCATCGAAGCGGCTCGGGAAGGTGGACCCGAACTACATCAAGACCGTCACCGGCCCTTTGCTGATCGCCGAAGCGGGGCTCGGCGCGATCCTGAACCGCTGCCCTACGTTCGCTGCCTGGTGGCAGGATCTGCTGTCCTGACCCTGAAAACCGGTTGAGCCGGGTCGCGATCACCCCTCTCCGAAGATGGTTGAGCCGGGGAGCGAGGACGAGCGACCCGAGTCGAAACCACCCCTTTGAAGTTGGTTGGGCCAGCTCGTGAGCGAAGCGAACGGCTTAGTCAAAACCACTACCGGCACCCAACGGGTAGAACCCGACCCCAAGTCCCCGGACACCCTCACCACGGTTTCGACACGCCCTACTCGCTGACGCTCGCAGGCCGGCTCAACCGGCTTGGGAATGAGGTGGTCTCGACGTACCTCGCTCGCCGACGCTCGTGAGGCTCGGTTCAACCGTCTTCGGGGCGAAACGGCCCGTCGCGCTTTGATTCGGATACCCTCGACGCCATGCGCGCCCGCCTGATCGCCCTGAACCCGGAGCCCGTCGACCTGCCCTTCGACGCTACCTGGCAGCCGCGGCCCTTCGGTCACGTTGCCCGCGCCGTCGTCGAGACCGACGATCCGGAACAGCTGCGCCTACGACTCCTGGAGGTCGCCTCGGGCGGGGTGGTCGCGGGTCCCCTCGCCGAGCAGCCGGCGCGTCTGGTGATGATGGACGTGGACTCCACCTTGACCACGACGGAGGCCATCGACCTGCTGGCGGAGCACGCCGGCGCCGGGGAGCTCGTCGCCTCGATCACGGAACGGGCGATGCGTGGTGAGTTGGATTTCGCGGAGTCGCTGCGGGAGCGGGTCGCGACGCTGCAGGGCCTGCCGGTCCGGGTCTTCGACGAGGTCCTGCCCCGCATCACCTTGTCGCCGGGAGCGCGGGAGCTCGTCGCCGCCCTCCACGAGGCCGGGGTACTGGTGGGGGTCACCTCGGGTGGGTTCACCGCGCTCGTGGCTCCCCTGGCCGAGGAGCTGGGCCTTGATTTCTTCAACGCCAACGAGCTGGAGATCCGTGACAGGGCGCTCACGGGCCGGGTGATCGGAACGGTGGTGGATCTCGACCAGAAGGCCCGCGACCTCACCCGGTTCGCCGCGACGTCGCAGGTGCCGTTGGAGCACGCGGTGGCGGTGGGCGACGGCGCCAACGACCTGGGCATGCTCGCCGCGGCCGGGCTCGGTGTGGCCTACCGGGCGAAACCCGTGACCGCCGCCCGGGCCGATGCGGTGATCAACTTCCCCCGGCTCGACGCGGTGACGGCCCTGGCCCTGCCCTGAGGAGCCCCGCGGGCAAGGCGGCACCTGGCTGGGCCACCATCCGGCAAAGCCGATACGCTTGCCTTGCATCCAAGTGCAGGTTTTCCAAGGAGGGAATATGTCAGGTCGGATTCACAACGAGGGTTTCCGCTCCAAGTTGATGTCCGCTGAGGACGCAGCCGCTCTGGTCGAGAACGGCTGGAACATCGGTTTCTCGGGCTTCACCGGTGCCGGGTACCCCAAGGAGTTCCCCAAGGCCCTCGCCGCGCGCATCGAAGCCGCGCACGAGAAGGGTGAGGAATTCCGCATCGGCATGTGGACCGGGGCCTCGACCGCACCTGAGCTCGACGGGGCGCTGGCCCGCACGGGGGGCGTCGCGTTCCGTGCGCCCTACCAGTCCGATCCCGAGATGCGCACCGCGATCAACAAGGGCATCACCAACTACTGCGACATCCATCTCTCGCACATGGGGCTGCAGGTGTCGCAGGGCTTCCTGGGCCCGCTGCACCTCGCCGTCGTCGAGGCCACCGCGATCACCGAGGACGGCGACATCGTGCCCTCCTCCTCGGTCGGCCTGAACCGCACCTATCTCGAGCAGGCCGACAAGGTCATCATCGAGGTCAACTCGTGGCAGTCCGAGGACCTGTTCGGCATGCACGACGTCTACTACCCCATCGGTGTCCTGCCCCCGAACCGTGGCGCGCTTCCCATCACCAGCACGGGCGACCGGATCGGCGACAAGGTGCTCAAGGTGGACGCCGACAAGGTGGTGGCGGTCGTCGAGACCAACGCCGCGGACCGCAACACCCCGTTCAAGCCCCTCGACGACGATTCCCGGGCGATCGCGGGCTACCTCCTGGACTTCCTGACCAACGAGGTCAAGCACGGCCGGCTGCCCGAGAACCTGCTGCCGTTGCAGTCGGGTGTGGGCAACATCGCCAACGCGGTGCTCGCGGGTCTGTTGGAGGGTCCGTTCGAGAACCTCACCTCCTACACCGAGGTGATCCAGGACGGCATGGTCGACCTGATCGACGCCGGTAAGGTCACCGTCGCCTCCGGTACCGCGTTCTCGTTGTCCCCGGAGGCCGCGGAGCGGATGAACGAGAAGGCCAGGTTCTACCGCGACCACATCATCCTGCGTCCCATGGATGTCTCCAACCATCCCGAGGTGATCCGCCGCATGGGTGTCATCGCCTGCAACGGCATGATCGAGGCCGACATCTACGGCAACGTGAACTCCACCCATGTCATGGGTTCGCGCATGATGAACGGCATCGGTGGTTCCGGTGACTTCACCCGCAACGGCTACTTCTCCTCGTTCGTGACCCCGTCGACGGCGAAGGGTGGCGCGATCTCTGCGATCGTCCCGATGGTCAGCCACGTCGACCACACCGAACACGACGTGGACGTCATCATCACCGAGCAGGGACTCGCGGACTTGCGTGGCCTGGCCCCGCGCCAGCGCGCCCAGGCGATCATCGAGAACTGCGCCCACCCGGACTTCAAGGAACCGCTGCGCGAGTACGTGAAACTGGCGGCGACGAAGGCCAACGGCCAGCAGACCCCGCACGACCTGGCGACGGCCCTCAACTGGCACGTGCGTTTCCTGGAGACCGGCTCCATGAAGTGACACCCGGGTCCTGAACACCTGCGGATCCCCCGGCCCCTGAACGGGCCGGGGGATTTTCACATCCGCGCACAGTCATCGAGGTCGATCACCAGCCTTTTCAGGAAAGCGCCTGAATCATTCCTTTCCGAATCCGAAGCACTCGGCCAGCCCGGCGGCGTATGCGAGCCACTCGTCCCGGTCGTCGGGGTGGCAGTCGGCGTAGTAGAGGGCGACGTAGTAGGACATGCGTCCCAGCTCTTTGTTTTCTGGTTGTATCGCCAGCGCGTCGCGAAGGCTGATGGCTGCTTCTCGCCACAGGGGGATCCGCTCGGGGTCCTCGGTGGGCAGCAACTGGGCCAGTCGCGCTGCTGAAACCCCCCGATCCGACAGGGCTTGAAGATTCCCGGGCAGTTGCGCAGCCAGCTCCCGACTGATACGAAGAGACTCCTCATAAAGCTTCAAGGCCTGCCCGGGATCACTATGCTTCAGCATGCCCGCAACATTGATCAAAGCAACAGTGAGGTCCCGACGAGCCTGGAAATCACCCGACAACCGCTCAGCCAGGTCCCGACCGATACCAAGAGACTCCTCATACAACTCCAAAGCCTGCCCGGGATCACTATGCTTCAGCATGCCCGCAACATTGATCAAAGCAACCGTGAAGTCCCGACGAGGCTGGAGATCATCGGGCCAGATTTCGGCCAGGTAGCGGGTGATGGCGAGGGATCTCTGGTAGCTCTCTCGGGCTTGCGCAGGGTCGGTGTTTTGGAGCGCGTCGCCCAGCAGCGTATGAGCGAGGAAACTGGTTCGGGTGCTGGTGCCTGATAGGTGGGTGGTCAGGTTTTGCAGCATGGCTGTGATGCGGGTATCAGTCACATACCTCAAAGCAACCAAGCGGACAAAATCTGCAATGTGCCCAAGGAGTTCCGGTTTGCAGGTCAGAATGCCGGGCAGGGCGTCGGCGATGGAATCGATCTCCCACAATTCTGGTGCTTGTGTGAAATCTGTACCGAGCTTCTGGGCTCTTTGGATGATGAAATCATTCACCAGATCGGTTTCTTGTGGGTTTTGGGTTTTGATGTGGTCTGCGACGAGGCGGTGCATGCGGCCTGTTGTTCCGGGGTGGCGTTTCGGTGATCAGGTCGCGGCCTTCCAGGGTGCGGCGGATCCGGGTCCAGCGGCCCTTCAGGAACTGCGGTGTCGGCTCAAACACCTCCGGATTGGTCCGTTTGGTCAGTTCCTCCAGCCAGGGCCAGGGAATGGTGTCGGGTGGTATAGCGGCGGCCAGTCGAAGGACCTGCAAGGAGCCGGGGAGGGCGTGTTCCAGGTCGGTGAGTGACTGCTCGAGGATCACCGACAACAACTTCTCAACGGCGACGGTTCTGTCTCTGCTGATACAGGTCATCGCCCAGGGCCCGGATCCGGGCCTCCGCGCCCTCCAGGGTTGGGGCGGCATCACGGGTGAACACATCTAAGGTCTTGACCCTGCATCTCCGTCACCCGGGCATGCCAGTCCCGATGCTCCTGATCGGGCTGGTCCTGTTCGGATGTGTCCTCCAGCAGCACCGGCACCAACCCTTCCCCGGTATCCGGGCCCGTCGGTTTGACCTCGTACTCCTGGAACTCCCACAAACAGAAATCGCTCTCGAAATAGGGTTTGGACACACACGCCATGAGCACCTCGGCCTCGCGAACCGCCCACGCCAACTGGGTCCGCCACTCCTCCCGAGTCCTCAGATCATGACGATCAAAGAACACCTCGAATCCGTCATCAAGAACCTGCCGGGCCTCCCGGCGCAGCGCCTCCACCAACTGCTCCACTCACCCCACGACATCATCCCGGCGGGAATAACTCACAAACACCGAATACCTGGGGTGCCCAGAAAGGGTGGGGTTCTCCGGATCCGTTGGCGGTATCGACACGACATCCTCCTGAGGATCGCTGAACAACCTTTACGAACCCTATTGACGGACAGAACCGCCGACGGCCCCGGACAGGTCAGCCCCACCCGCGGGTCGGGACCTTCTACCAGGCGCCAGAAATGGTTTCGACACAGCCGTTCGCTGACGCTCACGTGCTGGCTCAACCAGCTTTGTCCTATCCGAAGTTGGTTGAACCGACCAGCAAGCGCCAGCAAGCCGGTCGAGTCGAAACCACCGTGCACACATCCGAGAACTCGCGATCGGGCCTGTTATTCGACTGCAGGATGGTTTCGACACAGGCCGCTCCTTCGTCGCGACCCGGCTCAACCAGCTTTGTCCTGTCCGAAGTTGGTTGAGCCGACCAGCGAGCGCCAGCGAGCCAGTCGAGTCGAAACCACCGTGCACACATCCGAGAACTCGCGATCGGGCCTGTTGTTCAGCTGCCGGATGGTTTCGACACGGGCCGCTCGTCCCTCGCGACCCGGCTCAACCAGCTTCCGGGACGATGGGGTCAGGTTCCCAGCTGGTAGGTGCGGTGCCGTTGCCAGCGACCGGTTCCGGGCGGCGGGCCGCTCCACAATTCGACGGTGGTGCAGACCTGGCGGATCGGTAGTTTGCTGAGCACCTCGGCCTCCGCCGCCTTCAGCTCGGAAAGGGGCGCGCGTTTGCCGATGGTGACGTGCGGGACGGCCCGTTCGGGAACGGCACCGAAGGCGGGGTATTCGGGGAAGACCTCACGGATCCGGGTGACGAGGTTCGTCAGCACCGCCGCCTCGCTGGGCACTAGATACACCGAATCCGTGCCGAACCAGCCGGTGCTGGTGAAATCGATGTGGAACCGCCCGAAGTCACGCAGCACGTCGATCAGGGCGTCGTCGTCGTCCATCGACAGGTTGGTGGTGAACGGGTACAGCAGGTTGAGATGCGCCGAGACCCCGTCGGCGGCCGACGGGTCGAGATGCTCACGCAGGGTCTGCAACACCGGTTCCGTGTCCGAGCATTTCAGCATCAGCGCTGATTGCCGGCGCACCAGATAAGGCTTACGGACGGCTTGCATGAGGACATCTTATGTTTTTCACAGCATTTACGCGGCATTGGGCGGAGGCGAGTCGCGATGCGGGCGGCTCCCGGCGATCCGCGGGTTCGTGGAAGACTTGGGGCCCGTGAACATCCGGGAGTACTGCAACCAGTTGAACACCGAACTCGTGGCCCTGCGCCGCGAACTCCACCAGATCCCCGAGGTGGGCCTCCACCTGCCGCTGACCCAGGCCAGGATCCTGAAAGCCCTCGAAGGGTTGCCGCTGGAGATCACACTGGGCAGGTCGCTGAGCAGCGTCGTCGCGGTGCTGCGCGGCACCGCCCCGGGCGGGGGCGAACGCCCCGTGGTGCTGCTGCGCGGCGACATGGACGCGCTGCCCGTGAAGGAACTGTCGGGCGAACCCTTCGCCTCGACGAACGGGAACATGCACGCCTGCGGCCATGACCTGCACATGTCGCTGCTGGTGGGGGCAGTCAAGGCCCTCGTCGCGCACCGCGACGAACTGGCCGGGGACGTGATCTTCCAGTTCCAACCGGGCGAGGAGAGCGTCAACGGCTGCCTCCACATGCTGAACGAGGGTCTCCTCGACGTCGCGGGCCGGCGCCCCGAGGCCGCTTGGGCCATTCACGTGTGGGCGGGTCTCGATCCCCTCGGCACCTTCTCCACCAAACCCGGCCCGGTGATGGCCAGCACCGACGAGATCAAGGTGCGGGTGATCGGGCGTGGCGGGCACGGTTCCGCCCCGCACCTGGCCGCTGACCCGGTCCCCGCGATGGCGGAGATGATCACCGCCACCCACGCCATGGTGACCAGGCGGTTCAGCGTCTTCGATCCGGTGGTGGTCAGCGTCGGCCGGGTCCAGGCCGGCACCGTCGCGAACGTGATCCCGGAGGAGGCCTTCTTCGACGCCACGATGCGCACCTTCTCCGATGCCTCCCGGACGCGCCTGAAACAGCTGTGGCCGGAGCTGCTGGAGGGCATCGCCCGCGCCCACGGCGTCGGGGTGGAAATCGAGGTGGTGGAGCAGTACCCCGTCACCGTCAACGACGACGACGCCGCCGATCACGTCGCCGATGTGGTCCAGGAGCTGTTCGGCGAACACCGGCACGTCCGCTGGAGCGAACCCCTGGCCGCGGCCGAGGACTTCTCCCGCATCCTGGAGACCGCACCCGGCTGCTTCATCGGGTTGTCGGCCTGCCTGCCGGAGCTGGATCCGGCCACGGCCCCGATGAACCACTCCGCCTACTGCCGGTTCGACGACTCGGTGGTCGCCGACGGCGCCGCCCTGCTGGCCGAACTGGCCCACAGGCACCTCGCGCCCTCCGCCCAGTAGTCTGGTCGGTGATGACCACCCAGCCGACACCTCCCACGCCCATCCCGTATCCCCCGGCGGCCCCCGCCCCCCAGGGCACTGCGACACCCCGCCGACTCGTGGACGGCCCCCAACCCGACAGGGCCGCAGCCGTCGCCGCTGCCCCGCCCGTCCCGAAGGAGATCGCGACGCTACCGCCGTTACCGGTGCTGCGCCATGACGTGCCGCTGTCGAAGCGCACGGGGGAACCACCCCGCCCGTGGAGCGTGCTGGTGGGGTTGGTGCTGTTCTGCCTGGCGGCCGCCGCCGTGACTGCGGTCTATGCGCGACACTGGTGGCTTGCGGTGCATCCCAACACTTATTCGTCGTCGGCGCACCTGATCCAGTGGGTGGCCCCCGCCCCCGGTAAATGGTTGTCGCTGACTTTGGAGGGGGTACTGGCGCTCCTCCTGGTGCTGGTCGCGGGCGCTTGTGCCGTCGCCGGCTACCAGGCGTGGATCGGCTGGAGTTGGGCTCGGATCATCTCGGTGGCGTCGCTGGCCCTGACGGGGGTCGCGGTTCTGCTGTTCGACCTGTGGGCCCTGGTCGGGGTCGGTTTGGCTCTGCTGGGTGCGGTGTGTGTGTTCCTGCCCGACACGACCCGCTATTTCCGGTATTTCGCTACCCATCGGGCGAAGCTGGAGGAAACCTACCGGACCCCGGAGAGAATCTTCTACGGTCGCCTGCCGCGTTTCCGCTAGTTTCGGAGGGCTGACGACGAGGGGTGTCTCGGCGAAGCCGGTTGAGCCGGACCGCGACGAAGGAGCAGCCCGAGTCGAAACCACCCGACCACAAGTCCCCGGACACCCACGACATGGTTTCGACACGACCAGCTCGCAGAGCGAGCAGGCCGGCTCAACCAACTTCAGGGAGGGCAAAGCCGGTTGAGCCGGACCGCGACGAAGAAGCAGCCCGAGTCGAAACCACCCGACCACAAGTCCCCGGACACCCACGACACGGTTTCGACACGACCAGCTCGCAGAGCGAGCAGGCCGGCTCAACCAACTTCAGGATGGGGTTTCGACTCGACCCCGGCTCAACCAGCTGGGATCCCCTTGAAGGGATCAGCTGGAGGCGCGGACCTCGCCCTTGGGCCAGGTCTGCTTGATGAAGTCCTTGACCTGCTGGCTGTGCAGCAGTTCGTCGAGCTTCTTCACGCCCTGGTTGGTGTTGTCCTCACGCCACACGAGGATGTTGGCGTAGGGGTTGTTCTCCACCTGCTCGGCCAGCAGCGCGTTGCTGGTGTCCAGGTTCGCGCTGAGGATGAAGTTGGAGTTCACGAAGACCAGGTCGAAGGCGGGATCGTCCAACAGCTGCACGTTGATCTCGGGCTGGTTCTCCTTGAAGTCGAGGCCGCGGGGATTCTGCTCGGCGGTCAGGTTGAGAACTGTGGAGTCCTTGGTGAGATTCTTCAGCAGGCCGGCCTGCTCCAGCAGTTTGAGGGCACGGTATTGGTTCGTCACGTCGCTGTTGATGGCGACGACCGCTCCGTCGGGCACCGTGGAAAGGTCGGTGTGTTTCTTGGAGAACACGGACATGGGTTCGATGTGGATTCCCTCTCCGTGGGCGAACTTGTAGCCCTTGTCCCTCATCTCGTCTTCCAGGTAGGGCAGGTGCTGGAAGTAGTTGGCGTCCAGGGAACCGTCGTTCAGGGACGAGTTCGGGAGCACGTAGTCGTCGAACTCCTTGATCTCGATCTCGATCCCGGCCTCCGCCGCGAGGTTGTCGCGGACGTATTCGAGGATCTTGGCGTGAGGCACGGGACTGGCCCCGACCCTCACCTTGGTTTTGTCCGACGAACTTCCGCCACCGCAGGCGGTCAGTGTCAGGATCGCGGCCAACAAGGCCGCCAGCAGGGACAGGTGTTTACGCATAATGGCTGCGTCCTTTCCGGGCCAACCACGAGTTGGCCGCTGTTGTCATGTCGCGCCGGTTCCTGTTCAGCGGTGATCGACGCGACGGATCACCACATCTCCCAACATCTGGATCAGCTGAACCATTCCCACGAGGATCGCAATCGTGATCAGCTGCACGGATGTCTCGAAGCGCTGATAGCCGTAGTTGTAGGCGAGACGCCCGAGACCACCGCCGCCGATCAGCCCCGCCATGGCGGAGTACCCGACCAGCGTGACCACCGTGGTGGTGATGGCGGCGATCAGCGATGGACCGGCCTCCGGCAGCAGTACCTTGGTGACGGTCTGCATCCGGGTGGATCCCATGGCGTGGGCGGCATCCACCTTGCCGGGGTGGACGTCACGCAGCGCCGATTCCACGAGCCGCGCGAAGAACGGCACGGCACCGATGGTCAGCGACACGCAGGCCGCCATCGGTCCCACCGATGATCCGGTGAGCCACCGGGTGAACGGAATGAGGCTCAGCATCAGGATGGCGTAGGGAATGGAACGGGTGATGTTGGCGATGGTGGACAACGTGATCGAGAGCACCGGATTCGCCACGATCCCGCCGCGTTGAGTGACGAACAGCACCACGCCGAGCGGCAGCCCCAGGACAACGGTGGCGAGGCTGGAGATGCCGACCATGATGAGGGTCTCGTAGATCGCGGGCCTGAGAGCCCGGAGGATGTCGTCGAGGCTCAGTTCGAGGGGGATCATCGGCCGGCTCCGTTCAGCTCGGATGTGGGGGTGCGTTTGGCATCGGCGCCGAGCTGGCGCAGGTATCCCATCACCGCGTCGGGGTCGGTTCCCTCCGGGACACGCAGCCTGAGGTGGCTGAAGGTGATCCCGGCCAGGTGCTCGACGCTGCCCGCGACGATCGGGATCGTCACCCCGAAGTGCTGCGATGTGAGCGCGACCACGGGACGGTCGGCGGTGCTGCCGGATGCGAGCACGTCGATGAGTTGTCCGCCGTTCTCGACGCTGGGGTCGTGGGGTGGGATTCCCAGCAGCGTCTGAGACAGCGACCCGTCGAGGGTGCGGATCACCTCGGTGAGTGGTCCGGATTCTACGATCCGTCCCGCCTTGAGCAGCGAGACGGAATCGCAGATGCGTTTGACCACGTGCATCTCGTGGGTGATCACGAGAATGGTCAGGCCCAGCTGGGAGCGCAGGTCGAGGAGCAGGTCGAGGATCTCGTCGGTGGTTCGGGGGTCGAGGGCGGAGGTGGGTTCGTCACACAGCAACACAGCGGGGTTCGTGGCGAGCGCCCGAGCGATGCCGACCCGCTGCCGCTGTCCGCCCGACAACTGCGCTGGATGGGCCTTCGCGGCATCCGCCAGCCCGACGAGGTCCAGCAGTTCGAGGGCGCGGTTCCGAATGAAGTCCCGGCGCCCCTGGGATTCCAAAAGGCATCTGCCGATACGGAAGTTGGGCCGGCTGATGTGTTCGGTAAACGGCCCTAGGATCGAACGGATGAAAATCTCAAGCAGTTCGAGTGAACGTTCCCGTCTGGAGGCATGGACCTCCAGGGGGTAGGCGATGTTGCGCCACACGGTGCGGGAATCGAACAGGTTCGCGTGCTGGAACACCAACCCCAGGCGCCGGCGGGCGTTGCGCAGCGCGGTTGAGTGAACCTTGGTCAGTTCCACACCACCGATCTTGATCCTTCCCGAGGTGGGACGGTCCAGCATGGCCAGACATCTCACCAAGGTGGATTTTCCCGCCCCGGAATGGCCGATGATGCCGTGGACGCTGCCCTTGGGGACGGTCAGGGAGACTCCGTCGAGGGCACGCACCTTGCGTCCGGACTGGTTATAGACCTTGCGCAGGTCGGTTACGGTGATCAAGAACCCTCCTGGATGGTTGGCGTGCTCCTCAGGGGCCAACACATTGCATCAACCCGAAAGACCTCGCGTAAATTCCCACACCTTCGTCACTGTCCGGTTCGGCGGTGTTCAGGCCCGTACCGCTGCGGCGACGGCCTCGAAGACTTCGCGGTCCAGGACGGCACCGATCCGGCGGACACCGTCGGGGTCGATGCGGAGGATCCGGTTGATGCGCACCTCGCTGGGGCGTCGCTGCGGATCCCACTCCCCCGTTCCGATGTCCATCCAGAGCCGTCCGCACCGGGCCTCCTGGGCGGCGTCACGGTCGTGATCCTTGGACGTCAGCAGCAGCCCGAGCAGCCACTCGTGGTCGCGGCCGATGATCAGCACGGGCCGGTCCTTACCGTCCCTGTGATCCTCCTCGTAGGGCACCCAGGTCCAGACCACTTCGCCCGGGTCGGCCTCCTCCCCGGGAGCCGGGGAGTAGGTGATCCTGGGGGTTCCCTTGAAATCTCCCGGGTACTCGCGGCGCCCCGACCCTCCGGTGCGACGGGAACCGCTCGGATGCTGCCCCGTGTTGCTGGATGTTCTCGTGGTACGCCTCCTCGTGCTGCGGCTCCGGCGTGACCGGTTCACGTCGGGTCTGAACTGAGCCACGAGGTCGCGAAAGATCCGTGACAGCAGGTTGCCCAGCCAGTTGCTCATGGGATCACCCTAGGGCCTGCTGCATAAACGGGGCGGCGCGCGGTGGGAGTTTCGGTAAACCAGAGGCCCGCGCCCGTCCGATGGGGGGGTTCGGGCGGGCGCGGGCGTCCTTGGGTCCCGGCTAGCCGGGAGCCGGCGTCGCGGTCCGCTGCCCAGATGGGGGGAACAGGCTACGTCTCCTGCGCTCCGGCAAGAACTACGTTACAGCACTCGACCCCCACAGGGAAGCAAATCGCCCCTCGCGTTAACCGTGAATAATCGTTTGACCGCCAGCACGTTAACCGCAAGCAATCCCTCTTGCCCGCCCTTTGGCCCTCCCGAAGGGACATTTACCCTTGACAAGGGGTGTTTGTAACCTTCGCCAGGATCGTGGGGGCGCCCTCCCTGGCCCCTCCGGAACGGTCCCGGCGATCCGTCCCAGCAGCTTGGTCCCGGCCGAGCGGTTTCGGCCCCAAGTTATGATTGATGCCCCGGTCATGGGTCCTCGGGATCCGGGTCGCCGGCTCGATGGCATGATTGCCACCATGTCTGATGCACCCCTGAACGGCATCGTCGCGCTGCTCGACGACGCTCCCCTCGACGACCACATCGGAGTCGTGGAGGTGCTGGCCCAAGAAGGAGTGACGAACCTGTCGCTGCCCACCGGGGCACCGGACTTCGAGGAACTCGCGTCCCTCTACGGCCAGCGGGTCAGGCTCGGAGCGCACGGCCCGGTGGATGATCCGGCGGCCCTGGTGGCGCGGGGAGCGGATTTCATCCTTCCCGACTTCCTGTCCCCGGACGTCGCGATCGCCGCGGCCACGCTAAAGGTGGCCTGTTACGCCTCCGCCATGACACCCAATGAGACGTTGACCGTGCTGGAGATGCCCGTGACCGGGGTGCAGTTGCGCCCCGCGGAAGTCGTCGGACCAACAATGGCGGAGCACCTGCGGGAGCTGGGGCTGATAGGCAGGGTCGTACCGCGCGGCGGTTTGATCTCCTTCACCGCCAAGCAGTGGCTGAAAGCGGGCTCCCCCGCGGTGTGCATGGACCAGCACCTGATCGGCGACGCCCTCACGGGCGGCGACCTGGCGGCCCTCCGTGACCGCTGCCGAAGCCTCGCCTAGAAAAACACCGATCGCGGTCTCACCGCCCGAATCCGGCAGTCTCCTTGGGACAGGCGTCTCAGATCCCGCGGCGCGGCCGCGGGTCACCTCCGCGGCGCGGCTGCGGATCCTGCGGCGGCGCCTGGTCACGCATGCGGACCTGGGTGATCTCGGCTTCGGTGAAGTCGTCCCAGTCCTCGCCGGGGGCACGCGGCGCCGGCGGTGGCACGTCCTCCCCCTCACGGAACCAGGCGGGTTGCATGGTCTGCGTCTCGGGTTCCCTCCGGGGCGCGAAAACCTCGGTGGCCTCCTGGGGGGCCATGAACTCGGTTTCCGCACGCACCTCGGTCTCGTCGTCCAGCCCCGGAGCCAGACCATAGCCCATCTCCTCGGGTTCGTCCTCGAGTAATTTCCCGTCGCCGATAAACCCCGAAGTTTCCTCATCCGCGTCCCTGCGCCGAGAGCGGACGATGAAACCGAGCACCGCCAGCGCCGCGGCCGCGACGAGCACCACGCCTCCGCCCAAGAGCCACCACAGCAGGGACCCGCCGCGTCCCTCACCCTGC
>ERZ772957.231-NODE-231-length-48377-cov-10.306444_pt1 | contig 48377 bp, 48 predicted proteins | sample MGYA00580682_ERZ772957 | MGnify/ENA primary metagenome ERZ772957 (study PRJEB29015, sample SAMEA2737921) | human oral metagenome | biome: human oral; feature: human-associated habitat; material: dental | place: China | collected 2025 ... | reverse complement strand
ATATTAATCATATTAGTAATGTGATTTTTTTTAATAAAAGAAGCTCAATAAAAAATAAATAAATTTAACCGAAACTTTGTTTTGAACTTTCGGTTAAAAAAAATTACCGAAAGTGGATTTTCAACTTATGGTAAAAAATATTGAAAATAAATATATTTTCCCTAAAAAATAAAAGAGAGTTTTCAAGCTCTCACACTTTACTAACTCTCTAGCATTATTTTTTACAAGAACTATGCTAATAAACTTGTGATAATGTGAAACCATATTAATATAACTGCATATTGTAGAATAGCAATAAATATTAAAGCCATTATCAATAGTATCCATTCCTTGAACATCTTTCACCTCCTTTGGAGGAAACGACAGTTAGAATTATAACATATTGAAATTAAAAATTGAATGTGATATAATTAATTTGAAACATAGCAACACAGTATCCGTTGCTTGAACAAAACGACATAAAAAGTTAGGACTCTCACAATGCCTAACTTTTTTTATTTAAAAAAACAAAAAGAAATTTAACATACAAACATTATTTAAAAATCAATTAAAAGTCCTAGGATAGTTCTAAAAATGATTTTAAACATTTTAACAATAAAAAGTATGGCTCAATAAAATAAAAAGCCTTAAAATTGATTTTAGAGACTTTTTATAAAATTAATTTAAATATTTTTTCTGCATAAAAAAAACTCTTTATTTTTTATAAAAACAGGTGTATACTGTTGAAGTAATAAAGTAATATTGTAGTAATAAATATTACCGATTGAACTCGTGAATTTATGCTATGTTAAAACTTAGTAATATTATAGTAATATATATTACTAAGATAAAAAGGGGAGTGATTTTTATGGTACAAGGTTTGGGTCTTGCTAAAAAATATTTAGAAAAAATTAATGAGATTACAAAACTAGAGAATGGAACTTATGATGTTACATTCATAGATGATGTAAAAGTTAATTATGCTCCAAAAGGGATAAAAAAAGCTGTTATGACTTATGTTGATGAAACTTTAAAAGATTTTGTGAAGCCTGAAGAAGAAGTTACTGAAAGTGTAAGTAATATAGATAGTAATATAAAAAGTAATATAGATGAAAAACAAGAATTTCAATTGACAGTTCCAGAAAAATATAATAGTTTATTTAATGAAGAAAACTTAGAAATACTTTTTAATATTGTTAATGAAAGAAAAGTTTATGTACTTGATGATGAAAATTTCTTAAACTTATACAAGTATAAATTCAAAAATCTCTTGCCATTTTTCCTCATGCATGCTCTAGCAGATATGTTTGGTTCTAGCCTCATGTATCTCTTGATTGCGTGGGGAGCATAAGAAAAAAACTCCGTTCAATGTACCGCACCACAAAAGTAAGATTCTTCTGTCTAACTTTTTGGGGGCAGTACATTGCAACGGGATTTTCTTTATTCCAGAATTAGTAAACCATCTTTAACAGCAAACGGATCCTTCTCATTGATACGATCGTAAAACATGATTCCGTTTAGATGATCAATTTCATGTTGGACAACGATAGAGTTGTAACCCTTGAGCTTGATACGGTGTTTTTCGCCGTCCTTGTCAAAGTAATCAACAGTGACACGGGCATGACGGACAACATAGCCTGGCACGTTACGGTCAACAGATAGGCAACCTTCTCCTTCGCCAAGAGCAGCGTCCTGAACAGAGTGAGAGACGATTTTTGGATTGTACATAATGGCTTGTAAGTCGTAGGCTTCCTGTGGAGTTTCACCTTCTTCCACAATATTTGGCACTAAAACAGCGATAATGCGTTTTGAGATATCTAACTGAGGAGCAGCCAATCCAACTCCACCACGCAAGCCCATTTTCTCAGCCATAACGGGATCCTGAGAATGTTTGAGGAATTGCATCATCTTTTCTCCAAGGATGATTTCCTGGTCAGACAGTGGGAAAGTGACCTCCTCAGCAACCGCGCGTAAAGTTGGGTTCCCCTCACGGATAATATCGTTCATATTAATTAAATGAGCAGCTTTTGTAATACGTTCTATAGCAGACATTTTCTCTCCTTTCATTACCTCTACATGATAACACAAAATAGGCGAGAAAGAAAGTCACAGAAGTTCCTAAAAAATAATATAATAAACGGTATTCCCCTTTTGTCTGTGGTATAATAAAAGAAAAGACTTGCAGTAAAAGCAAGGGGGGATAAAGATGGAAAAGCGACAAGATAGACGGTCTCAGGGCTCTCTTTATGGGGTGTGGAGAACTAGTGTGGATTTCTTTCGGAATTATAAATCCTGGACCAATGCCCAGTTTATTATTGTGTTATTGCTTGCAGTTGCCTTGTCCATGGGGATAAACTTATTAGTTCGAGCAGTACAAGGCAAGAAGGGAACGAGTCCTAGTAGTCAAACAGTTGATTCTGCAAGTACTTCTAGTCAATTCAAGGAAAATGATTCTGACGAAAAGACAGCTCGTATCATGGCAAATGGTGACCTTCTCTATCATATCCCTATCTACCGAACAGCTCTAAAAGAAGATGGGACCTATGATTTTCATGAAAATTTTGAGTATGTAAAACCCTGGCTCAAGCAAGCGGATTTGGTGATTGGTGACTTTGAAGGAACTGTGAACAAGGACCACTATTTGGCAGGTTATCCTCTTTTTAATGCACCTGGTGAGGTGATGGATGCAATCAAGAATGCAGGCTATCAAGTTCTAGACTTGGCTCACAATCACATCCTAGATTCTCAGATAGAGGGAGTGGTCTCAACGGCAGAGGCTATTGAAAAGGCAGGAATGACACCTATCGGAGTTTACACAAAGGAACCACGGGACAAGTCTCCCCTTGTTATTAAGGAAGTCAATGGTATCAAGGTAGCTCTCTTGGCCTATTCCTATGGATTTAATGGCATTGAGCAGTATATCTCTCAAGAGGACTATAATCGCTATCTTTCTGACTTAAACGAAGATAAGATGAAGGCGGAAATCGAGCGTGCAGAGAAGGAAGCGGATATTACTGTTATTATGCCTCAGATGGGAATTGAGTACCAGCTGGAACCAACGGAAGAACAAAAAGCTCTTTACCACAAGATGGTGGACTGGGGAGCCGATATTATTTTTGGAGGGCATCCGCACGTCGTTGAACCTGCCGAAACAGTTGAAAAAGATGGTGACAAAAAACTGATTATTTATTCAATGGGGAATTTCCTCTCAAATCAGCGCATTGAAACTATGCAAGACGAGGAAAATGCCAAGTGGACGGAGCGTGGTGTTCTCATGGATGTGACCATTAAGAAAAAAGATGGAAAGACAAGGATTGAAACTACCAAAGCGCATCCTACTTGGGTTAATCGAACCCCCAAAGGGACATACTCTCCAGAAGGCTATCCGCTCTTCCTCTATCAGACCTATATCCTAGAGGACTTCATCGAGGGGGGCAGTCACCGTGACAAGTTGGATGAGGCGACCAAGGAACGAATTGACGCGGCCTATAAAGAAATGAATGAACATGTGGGATTGAAGTGGTAGGTGCTCACCCTAAAGGAGATATGATGACGATTAAATTAATTGCAACAGACATGGATGGAACCTTGCTGGATCCGAGAGGGCAGCTGGATCTGCCCCGCTTGGAAAAGATTTTAGATCAGCTAGATCAAAAGAATATCCGTTTTGTCATTGCGACGGGGAATGAAGTTCATCGTATGAGAGAACTATTGGGACACTTGGCTGAACGAGTGATCCTAGTAGTTGCCAATGGGGCGCGTATTTTTGAAAACAATAAACTGATTCAAGCTCAGACCTGGGATGATGCTATGGTTGACAAGGCTTTAGTTTATTTTAAAGGGAGAGAGTGCCGAGATCAATTTGTCGTTACCAGTATGAATGGGAGTTTTGTCAAGGAAGGAACGGTTTTTACAGACCTAGAAAAATTTATGACTCCAGAGATGATTGAGAAACTTTACCAAAGGACCAATTTTGTGGATGAGCTAAACTCAGACCTCTTTGGAGGAGTGCTAAAGATGAGCATGGTCGTCGGTGCAGAACGTTCTAGTTCTGTTTTGCAGGAAATCAATGATCTATTTGATGGTCGTGTAAGAGCTGTTTCTAGCGGTTATGGCTGTATTGATATCCTGCAGGCTGGTGTTCACAAGGCTTGGGGATTGGAAGAATTACTCAAGCGCTGGAATTTGAAATCGGAACAAATCATGGCTTTTGGTGATAGCGAAAATGATGTTGAAATGTTGGAGATGGCTGGAATTGCCTATGCTATGGAAAATGCTGACGATGAGGCCAAGGCAGTTGCAACTGACCTAGCACCAGCTAACAGCCAAGGGGGCGTTTATCAGGTCCTAGAAAATTGGTTAGAGAAAGAGGGATAAGGTGGCAGTACAGTTATTAGAAAATTGGCTCCTAAAAGAGCAGGCAAAAATACAAACCAAGTATCGCGAATTGAATCAAGTCTCTGTCTTAGAGCCAGATATCATCTTTATTGGAGATTCGATTGTAGAATACTACCCATTGCAAGAGTTGTTTGGGACTGCAAAGACGATTGTCAATCGTGGCATCCGAGGCTACCAGACAAGACTGTTATTAGAGAATTTGGATGCCCATCTTTATGGTGATGCTGTGGATCAAATTGTTCTCTTAATTGGGACAAATGATATCGGAAAAGATGTCCCTATGAATGATGCTTTGGATAATCTTGAGCGAGTTATCCAATCAATTGCCCGAGATTATCCGCTGTCACAAATAAAGCTCCTTTCGATTCTGCCGGTCAATGAAGGAGAAGAATACAAGCAGACAGTCTATATTCGTACCAATGAAAAGATTAGAGAATGGAATCAGGCCTATGAGGCTCTAGCATCTGCCTATATGCAGGTGGATTTTGTGCCGATTTATGATAGTTTGACAGATTCAGAAGGACAACTTCAATCTGCCTATACAACGGATGGCCTCCATCTAAGTGTGGCAGGTTATCAAGCCTTATCAGATGCTTTGAAAACGTATCTTTTCTAAAGAATCGGCTTGATTTTGCATTTTTTATGAAGATAGGTTATAATAGTTCTATAATCTTGGGGTCGTTACGGATTCGACAGGCATTATGAGGCATATTTTGCAACCCGTGTGGCGACGTAAACGCTCAGTTAAATATAACTGCAAAAAATAACACTTCTTACGCTCTAGCTGCCTAAAAACCAGCAGGCGTGACCTGATTTGGATTGCTCGTGTTCAATGACAGGTCTTATGATTAGCGAGATACGATTAAGCCTTGTCTAGTGGTTTGATAAGAGATTAATAGACTCGCAGTTCCTAGGCTTGAGTTATGTGTCGAGGGACTGTTAAAACAATACATAACCTATGGTTGTAGACAAATATGTTGGCAGGTGTTTGGACGTGGGTTCGACTCCCACCGGCTCCATTATGAACTGGTATACAGTATGATTTTTTCTAAATTGTATCCAATTACTTTAGTGTGTTTTTGGAGAATTACTCAAGAGGCTGAAGAGGACGGTTTGCTAAATCGTTAGGTCGGGTGACTGGCGCGGGGGTTCGAATCCCCCATTCTCCGTATTTGAGGAGTGTAGCGGTAGCTATCTCCTTTTCTGTTACCTGTTGAATCTGGCGTGTCTATTGTGGGAGTAGAGTGAATCGTATGAAAAAATCCAAATTTCTTATTATGACTGCTATTTTGATAATCGTAACTTCTTTACTTTTAGTTACTACTCGTTCTTTAGGTGTGGTAAACGCAACTTCTAATGTTGTTTCTATTTTGGATAATATTGTTTCAAAACCATTTAATTTTTTGGCAGATATTAAATCGGATTTGACTGATTTATCACGGACATATAAAGAAAACAAGCAATTAAAAAAAGCTTTATTTAAAGCAGAAGAACAATCTGCTGATTCAGCTTCATTAAAAGATGAAAATGCTCAATTAAGACAGCTATTAGAAATGAAAAATCTTTATGAGTCAAAAAAAACGGTTTCATCTGGTGTTATTACGCGTATGCCGGTTTCTTGGTTATCTGAATTAACTGTCAATGCTGGTCGTCAAAATGGGATTCAAAATACAATGCTAGCGGTGGCAAATGGTGGCTTGATTGGTAGTGTGAAAGATGTCGCTTCTCATTCTAGCCGAGTAAATCTTTTAACCAATAATAAAAATGGTGATAATATTTCAGTAAGAATTCAAACGGAGACAAGCACAATTTATGGTGTGATTGTTGGTTACAGTAAAGAAAAATCTGCTTTTATTATCAGTCAGTTAAATAGTTCGGATACCATTAAAAAAGGTGAGAAAGTTGTGACCAGTGGTTTAGGAACGTACAACATTCCTAATATTCCGGTTGGAACAGTCCTTTCTGTTACTGAAAAATCGGACTATTTAACAAAAGAAGTCTTCGTAAAACCAAGTGCGGATTTGTCAGATATTCGTGTGGTGACATTAGTAGGAAATTGATATGAAATTTTTTAAAAGCTACATTTTACCCTTTTTGGTTTTATTTGTTGTGATGTTAGTAGATGGTCATCTTTCAAATCTTTTGACTAATTTATTTCCAAATAATATCCACTTACTAAGTCATCTTTTGCTTATCTTTATTTTGTATATTTCGATAAATCTTTCAGAAAATACTAATTTTATCATGTTGCTGTTAATTGGTTTGTTGTATGATGCGTATTATTTTCATATTATCGGCATTTCGACACTATTGTTGCCTTTAGTGGGGATTGTTATTAGTAAATATAATTCTGTTTTGATGTCTAATCGAGTTAGTCGTTTTTTAACAGTTGCCATTTTAGTATTTTTCTTTGAGGTGGCTACGTTCGCTTTGGCAAATGTTACCCATCTAGCTCAAATGTCTTTTGCAGATTTTGTCGTTTATACAATTGCTCCGACAATGGTCTCAAATTTACTATTCTTTTTGTTGCTTCAACCAATTTTGGAGAAGATATATTTATGATAAGATTTTATGATGAATTGGAAATAGAAATGTAACAAAGGCGTAACATACTCAGCGCCTTTTTTTGTTATACTTATAAATGTCTTATCGAATAGGAGTATAATTGTTTATGAAGAAAAAATTACTTACGTCAATCTTATTAAGTACAATGGTTTTTGCGCAGGGAGCATCTCTTGTAAATGTACATGCAGATTCTACTGATGACAAAATCGCTGCACAAGATAGCAAAATTAATAGTTTGAATGATCAACAAAAATCAGCTCAAGCTCAAGTAGATCAAATTCAAGCTCAAGTTTCATCTATTCAATCTCAACAAGAAAAATTGAAAGCTGAAAACGAAAAACTTCAAGCTGAATCAACAAAATTATCGGCTGAAATCGAAACGTTGTCTAAGAATATTGTAGCGCGTAATGAATCATTGGCTAATCAAGCACGTAGTGCTCAAACGAGCGGTACAGCTACAAGCTATATCAATACAATTGTAAATTCAAAATCGATTACAGAAGCTATTTCACGTGTTTCTGCGATGAGTGAAATTGTTTCAGCAAACAATAAAATGTTGGAACAACAAAAACAAGATAAAAAAGCTATTTCTGAAAAACAAGTAGCAAATAATGAAGCGATAAATACTGTTATCGCAAATCAACAAACACTTGCAAATGATGCAAAAACATTGTCTACTAAGCAAGCTGAACTAAAAGCAGCGCAGTTGAATCTTGCTGCAGAAAAAGCAACTGCTGAAGGTGAAAAGAACTCATTGTTGGCACAAAAAGCAGCGGCACAAAAGGCAGCTGAAGAGGCAGCAGCACAAGAAGCAGCTTATAAAGCACAACAAGCGGCGCAAGAACAAGCTGTAGCTTCTTCTGCTAATACAAGTTTGGCAGCACAAGTACAAGCTGTAAACAACAATAGTGGTGCAGCAGCTACGCCAACTCAAACAAATGTGACGCAACAAGCAGCAACTACTACTACTAGAACTGTGAGCCGTCCTACATATAGTTCATCTGCTTCAACTTATCCAGTTGGTCAATGTACATGGGGAGCAAAAACATTAGCTCCGTGGGCTGGTGATTATTGGGGCAATGGGGCTCAATGGGCAGCAAGTGCGGCTGCAGCTGGTTTCCGTACAGGTTCAACACCTCAAGTAGGTGCAATCATTTCATGGAACGATGGTGGTTATGGACACGTTGCTGTTGTAACAGCTGTTCAATCAGCTACAAGTATTCAAGTATCTGAAGCAAATTATGCAGGTAATCAAGCTATTGGAAATTATCGTGGTTGGTTCAATCCAGCTGCTGCAGGACAAGGTTCATTTACTTACATCTATCCAAATTAATGAATATAAAGATAAAAAGCGCATCTTGCGTTTTTTATTTTTAATTGAAAAATTCACTAAAAAGGGTTACAATGTTAAGTGGAGAAATTTGTAACTGATTTACAAAGAAACGAATATATACTGGAGGAAATCATGTCGTTTTCTGATTTAAAGCTTTTTGCTCTTTCATCTAACCAGGAACTGGCTAAACGCGTTGCTCAAGAGATTGGTATGGAGCTTGGAAAGTCAACTGTGCGTCAATTTTCTGATGGGGAGATTCAAGTAAATATCGAAGAATCTATCCGCGGAAAACATGTTTTTATCTTGCAGTCAACGAGCTCGCCCGTCAATGATAATTTGATGGAAATTTTAATCATGGTGGATGCTTTAAAGCGTGCAAGTGCTGAATCAATCAATGTTGTAATGCCTTATTATGGCTATGCTCGTCAAGACCGAAAGGCACGTGCTCGTGAGCCAATTACTTCAAAATTAGTTGCAAATATGTTGCAAGTGGCTGGTGTTGATCGTTTGCTGACAATTGATTTGCATGCGGCTCAAATTCAAGGATTTTTTGATATTCCAGTAGATCATCTTATGGGGGCTCCTCTCATTGCGGATTATTTTGAACGTCGTGGGATGACAGGTAGCGATTATGTAGTTGTTAGCCCTGACCACGGTGGTGTGACGCGCGCTCGTAAATTAGCTGAATTTTTGAAAACACCGATTGCTATTATTGATAAGCGCCGTAGTGTAGATAAGATGAATACGAGTGAGGTGATGAATATCATCGGTAAAGTAGAAGGCAAAACTTGTATTTTAATTGACGATATGATTGATACAGCTGGGACAATTTGCCATGCTGCTGATGCGCTTGCTGAGGCAGGTGCGGTAGAAGTTTATGCAAGCTGTACTCATCCAGTACTTTCGGGTCCTGCTATGGATAATATTCAGAAATCAGCGATTAAAAAATTGGTCGTGTTAGATACAATTTATTTGCCAGAAGAACGTTTAATTGATAAAATTGAACAAATTTCGATTGCTCATCTTTTGGCAGAGGCGATTGTACGTATCCATGAAAAACGTCCTCTTTCGCCATTATTTGAAACTTTAACGGCTCTTTAATAAGAAATCTAGAAGGGAATCACTCTGATAGCTGGAGTGATTCTTTTGCTTCAATCAGATGATAAGTGATGAATTTTCTCAATATTATGATATTTTTGCTATGACTTAGGTTTTATAGTATAATAGTTCTATCAGATTTTGGAGGTAAGATATGGATTTGGCGAAACGTTTTAACAAAAATTTAGATAAAATTGAAGTTTCTTTGATTCGGCAATTTGATCAATCTATTTCGAACATTCCTGGAGTTCTTCGTTTGACATTAGGAGAGCCTGATTTTACAACTCCAGATCATGTAAAAGAAGCTGCGAAAGCGGCAATTGATGCAAACGAGAGTCATTATACGGGCATGAGTGGGTTGTTAGAATTGCGTCAGGCAGCTAGTCAATTTGTAAACGAAAAATACAATCTTTCTTATGACCCTGAAACAGAAATTTTAGTGACAATTGGGGCAACCGAAGCTTTATCTGCGACGTTGACAGCTATCTTAGAAGAAGGAGATAAGGTACTGTTGCCTGCACCTGCTTATCCGGGATATGAGCCGATTGTTAATCTTGTGGGAGCAGAAATTGTCGAGATTGATACGACAGACAATGACTTTGTTTTAACGCCTGAAATGCTGGAAAAGGCTATCTTGGAGCAAGGTAATCAGCTTAAAGCAGTGATTTTAAATTATCCAGCTAATCCGACAGGAGTGACTTATTCACGAGAACAAATGGCTGCGTTAGCTGATGTATTGAAAAAATATGATGTCTTTGTTGTTTGCGATGAAGTGTATTCTGAGCTGACTTATACCGAGCAACCACATGTGTCTATTGCAGAATTTTTACCAGAGCAAACGATTGTAATCAATGGTTTGTCTAAATCACACGCGATGACGGGCTGGCGTCTAGGCTTCACCTTTGCCCCAGCTGCTTTTACGGCTCAATTGATTAAAAGCCACCAATACTTGGTGACAGCCGCAAACACGATGGCTCAATTTGCAGGAGTGGAGGCATTGATAGCGGGTAAAGACGATGCAGAGCCAATGAAAAGGGAATATATTGAGCGTCGCGATTACATTATCGAAAAGATGACAGAATTGGGCTTTAAGATTATCAAGCCAGATGGTGCATTTTATATTTTTGCTAAAATTCCAGCTGACTATAATCAAGATTCTTTTGCTTTTTTGAAGGATTTTGCACAAAAAAAAGCAGTTGCTTTCATTCCTGGTGCTGCTTTTGGTCAGTATGGGGAAGGTTATGTACGTCTTTCTTATGCGGCCAGCATGGATACGATAAAAGAAGCTATGAAGCGGCTTAAGGAATATATGGAGGAGTATGCTGAAATCCATCACAAGTAAAGGTTTGGTTCTCTATAATCGTAATTTCCGAGAAAATGATAAACTGGTCAAAATTTTCACAGAGCAAGCTGGTAAGCGAATGTTTTTCGTGAAACATGCTAGAAATTCTAAGTTGAATCCGGTTGTCCAACCATTGGTAGTGGCCGATTTTTTGATGAAAATAAATGATGACGGTTTGAGTTATATCGATGATTATCAAGAGGTTATGACTTTCCAGCATATCAATCATGATTTGTTTACAATGGCTTATGCAACTTATGTGGTAGCTCTGGCAGACGCCAGTATTCAGGATAATAAAATAGATTCGGCTCTCTTTGCTTTTTTGCAAAAAACGTTGGAATTGATGGAGCAGGGCTTGGATTATGAGGTGCTGACCAATATTTTTGAAATTCAAATTTTGTCACGTTTTGGAATTTCTTTGAATTTCCATGAATGCTGCTTTTGCCACCGAGTAGGGCTACCGTTTGATTTTTCCTTTACTTATAATGGCGTTTTATGTCCGGAACATTATGGCAAAGATGAGCGACGGAGTCATTTGGATCCCAACATTCCTTACTTATTAGACCAATTTCAAGCTGTTCAATATAGTGAATTGGAAACCATTTCTTTAAAGCCTGAGTTAAAACGACAATTACGAAAAGTGATTGATCAAATTTATGAAGAATATGTTGGGATTCATCTAAAGCCAAAAAAATTTATTGATTCTCTGGGAGACTGGGGAGAAATTTTAAAGAACAAGGAGTCGAAATGAAAAAAATAGCAATTGATGCCATGGGTGGCGATTATGCTCCACAATCTATTGTAGAGGGAGTCAATCAAGCACTGAACGATTTTTCGGATATTGAAGTCATCCTTTATGGAGATGAAGCAAAAATCAAGCAGTATTTAACAGTAGCTGAGCGGGTTCGTATTGTTCATACAGATGAAAAAATCAATTCAGATGATGAGCCAACTAAAGCAATTCGCAAGAAGAAAAATGCCAGCATGGTGCTAGCGGCAAAAGCAGTAAAGGATGGAGAAGCTGATGCCGTTCTTTCTGCCGGAAATACGGGAGCGCTTCTGGCTTCGGGATTTTTCATTGTTGGTCGTATCAAGAATATTGATCGTCCAGGTTTGATGTCCACATTACCAACGACAGATGGCAAAGGCTTTGATATGTTGGATTTGGGGGCTAATGCGGAAAATACAGCTCATCATTTGCATCAGTATGCTATTTTAGGGTCATTTTATGCTGAAAATGTCCGTGGAATCAAGCAACCACGCGTAGGGCTTTTAAATAATGGGACAGAAGCGAGCAAGGGTGATCCGCTTCGTAAGGAAGTGTATGATTTGTTAGTAGCGGACTCCTCGCTAAATTTTATTGGAAATGTGGAAGCGCGTGATTTAATGGATCATGTAGCAGACGTTGTGGTAGCGGACGGATTTACAGGTAATGCTGTGTTAAAATCCATGGAGGGAACAGCCATGGGAATTATGAGTCAGCTCAAGAAATCCATTTTGAACGGTGGCTGGAAAGCAAAACTAGGTGCAGTGTTGTTGAAAGACAGTCTAAAGTCTTTGAAGAGTAGTTTAAATTATTCTGATGTAGGAGGTGCTGTTTTATTTGGAGTAAAAGCACCTGTTGTTAAAACACATGGAGCGAGCGATGCAAAAGCAGTTTATAGCACGATTCGCCAAATTCGTACGATGTTGGAAACAGATGTTGTCGGAAAAGCAGTAAACGAATTTTCGGGAGAGGCAAAATGACAGAACAAAAAATTTATGAAAAAATTGTAGAAATTATTCAGGAAAGTCGTGGTGAGGAATTTCAAGTTTCTCAAACCCTCAGTTTGAAAGATGACCTGCAAGCAGATTCTGTTGATTTGATGGAATTTATTCTAACTGTGGAGGATGAATTCGGCATTGAAATTTCAGACGAAGATATAGATGAGTTGAAGAATGTGAGTGATGTTGTCGCTTGCGTGCAGAAAAACTTGAACAAAGCATAAAAACGAACTTTTTATTGACTAAATAAAGTAAAATATGAGAAAACAGCTGAAAACCCAGCTGTTTTTTGGTGTTTGCGAATATTGTACGGTATTTTCTTGAAAATCCTTTTTGAATATGATAGACTTAAGTCAGAAAAATGTGAAAGGCGAATATTAAAATGACAGGTGATTTGTTATATTCGGGAAAAGCTAAAGATTTATTTTTGACAGATGATGAAAATCTTATTATTGCACATTACAAAGATCAAGCGACCATGCTTAATGGTGCTCGTAAAGAGACGATTAAAGGTAAAGGCGTTCTTAATAATCAAATCTCATCTTTCATTTTTACGAAATTGAATGAAGCAGGTGTGGCAACTCACTTTGTTAAACAATTGTCAGAAACCGAACAATTGAACAAAAAAGTGGATATCATTCCGCTTGAAGTTGTTTTGCGTAATGTCACTGCAGGTTCATTCTCAAAACGCTTTGGTGTTGAAGAAGGAATTAAATTAGATACTCCAATCGTTGAATTTTACTACAAAAATGATGATTTGGATGACCCATTTATCAATGATGAACACGTAAAATTCCTTGGTATTGCAAGTGATGAAGATATTGCTTATATCAAAGCAGAAACACGTCGTATTAATGACCTTTTGAAAGATTGGTTCAGCCAAATTGGTCTGAATTTGATTGATTTCAAATTGGAATTTGGTAAAGACAAAGATGGCAACATTATTCTTGCGGATGAATTTTCACCAGATAACTGCCGTCTTTGGGATGCTGAAGGTCACCACATGGATAAAGATGTTTTTCGTCGTGATTTAGGTAGTTTGACAGATGTTTACGAAGTTGTCCTTGAAAAACTCAAAGGACTTAACTAAAAGGCTGTGATTTCTTACTAGTAAAAAAATCTAAAAAGGATAAAAAATGAATAAACGAATTTTCGTTGAGAAAAAATCAAATTTTAACATTAAGGCTCAGGCGCTTGTTAAAGAACTCAAACACAATCTTCAATTAACGAGTTTGACCGATTTGCGTATTATTCAAGTGTATGATGTGTTTGGCTTGGCAGATTCGCTTTTTGAGCGTGCTGAAAAGCACATCTTCTCTGAACAGGTAACTGATACTATTTTGGCTGAAAGTGATGTGGTTGCTGAACTTGCTAACTATGCTTTCTTTGCCATTGAATCACTTCCAGGTCAATTTGATCAGCGTGCGGCTTCATCACAAGAAGCATTACTCCTTCTTGGCAGCAGTAATGATGTAACGGTTAATACAGCTCAACTTTATCTTGTTAACAAAGATATTGATACTGCTGAACTTGATGCGGTTAAGAATTATCTTCTTAATCCAGTAGATTCTCGTTTTAAAGATATTACGACAGGAATTGCACCGCAAGCATTTTCAGAGTCGGACAAAACGATTCCAAATCTTGATTTCTTCAAGACTTATACAGCGGCTGAATTTGCTGATTATAAAACTGAGCAAGGTTTGGCAATGGAAGTGGATGACCTTGTCTTCATCCAAGATTATTTCAAATCCATCGGGCGCGTGCCAACGGAAACAGAATTGAAAGTGTTGGATACTTACTGGTCAGACCATTGCCGCCACACAACTTTTGAAACTGAGCTGAAGCATATTGACTTCTCAGCGTCTAAATTCCAAAAACAATTACAGGCAACTTATGATAAATATATTGCTATGCGTGCTGAACTTGGACGTTCTGAAAAGCCACAAACATTGATGGACATGGCGACAATCTTTGGTCGTTATGAGCGTGCGAATGGTCGCTTGGACGATATGGAAGTGTCAGACGAAATTAACGCATGTTCTGTTGAAATTGAAGTGGATGTGAACGGTGTTAAAGAACCATGGCTTTTGATGTTCAAGAATGAAACACACAATCACCCAACGGAAATTGAGCCATTTGGTGGTGCCGCAACGTGTATTGGTGGTGCCATTCGCGACCCATTGTCAGGACGTTCTTATGTTTATCAAGCGATGCGTATTTCAGGTGCTGGTGATATTACAATACCAATTTCAGAAACACGTCTTGGTAAATTGCCACAACAAGTGATTTCTAAAACAGCTGCGCATGGTTATTCTTCTTATGGTAATCAGATCGGTCTTGCAACAACTTATGTTAAAGAATATTTCCACCCAGGATTCGTCGCTAAACGTATGGAACTTGGTGCCGTTGTCGGTGCAGCTCCTAAAAGTAATGTTGTCCGTGAAAAACCAGAAGCAGGCGATGTGGTAATCCTTCTTGGCGGTAAAACAGGTCGTGACGGTGTTGGTGGTGCAACTGGTTCATCTAAGGTCCAAACCGTTGAATCTGTTGAAACAGCTGGCGCAGAAGTTCAAAAAGGGAATGCTATTGAAGAACGGAAGATTCAACGTCTTTTCCGCAATGGTAATGTGGCGCGTCTTATTAAAAAATCAAACGACTTTGGTGCTGGTGGTGTCTGTGTGGCAATTGGTGAATTAGCTGACGGTCTTGAAATCGACCTTAACAAAGTGCCTTTGAAATACCAAGGGCTTAACGGAACTGAAATTGCCATTTCTGAATCACAAGAACGTATGGCTGTTGTGGTTCGTCCGAAAGATGTTGAGGCTTTCGTGGCAGAATGTCATAAAGAAAATATTGACGCGGTAGTGGTTGCCACAGTTACTGAAAAACCAAATCTTGTTATGACTTGGAATGGTCAAACAATCGTTGATATTGAACGTCGTTTCCTTGATACAAACGGTGTGCGCGTGGTGGTTGATGCGAATGTTGTTGACAGTCAAGTTGATATGCCAGAACAACGTACCACTTCAGCTGCGACACTTGAATCTGATACTGTAAATGTTCTTTCTGACCTTAATCACGCTAGTCAAAAAGGTTTACAAACTATCTTTGATAGCTCTGTTGGTCGTTCAACGGTTAACCATCCGATTGGTGGTCGTTATCAAATCACACCAACAGAAAGTTCAATTCAAAAACTTCCTGTTCAAAACGGTGTAACAACAACAGCATCAGTTATGGCACAAGGGTTCAACCCTTATATTGCTGAATGGTCACCATATCATGGTGCAGCTTATGCTGTTATCGAAGCAACAGCACGTTTGGTGGCAACAGGTGCGAATTGGTCTAAAGCACGTTTCTCTTATCAAGAGTATTTCCAACGTATGGACAAACAAGCTGAACGCTTTGGACAACCAGTTTCAGCTCTTCTTGGTTCAATCGAAGCGCAATTGCAACTTGGTTTGCCATCAATCGGTGGTAAAGACTCCATGTCAGGGACTTTTGAAGAATTGACAGTACCGCCAACATTGGTTGCCTTTGGTGTGACAACAGCAGATAGTCGTAAAATTCTTTCGCCAGAATTTAAAGCAGCTGGTGAATACATTTACTACATTCCAGGGCAAGCTATTTCACAAGAGATTGATTTTGATTTGATTAAAGCTAATTTTGCTAAATTTGAAGCGATTCAAAAAGCACACCATGTCACATCAGCTTCAGCTGTTAAATATGGTGGTGTGATTGAAAGCTTGGCACTTGCAGCTTTTGGTAACCATATCGGTGCAAAAGTAGAGCTGGTAGAGCTTGCGACTAGCTTGACAGCGCAACTTGGCGGTTTTATCTTTACATCTGCTGAAAAAATTGCTGATGTTGTGAAAATCGGTGAAACAAGATCTAACTTTACACTTACTGTCAACGGTGTCAACCTTGCAGGAGATAAACTTCTTTCAGCCTTTGAAGGCAAACTCGAAGACGTTTACCCAACTGAATTTGAACAAAGTACAAAAATTGAAGATGTTCCGGCAATTGCTTCAGATGCAGTGATTAAAGCAAGTGAAAAAGTTGCTGAACCATTGGTTTACATCCCAGTATTCCCTGGTACAAATTCAGAATATGATTCAGCAAAAGCTTTTGAACAAGCGGGAGCAAAAGTTAACTTGGTACCATTTGTGACACTTGATGAAGCAACTATTGAAGCATCTGTTGACACAATGGTTGACAATATCAGTAAAGCTAACATCATCTTCTTTGCAGGTGGTTTCTCAGCTGCTGATGAACCAGACGGTTCTGCTAAATTCATCGTTAACATCTTGTTAAACCAAAAAGTTCGTGCAGCGATTGATAGCTTTATTGAAAAAGGCGGGCTGATTATCGGTATCTGTAATGGATTCCAAGCGCTTGTGAAATCAGGCCTGCTTCCATACGGTAACTTTGAAGAAGCGACCGAAACAAGTCCGACACTCTTCTATAATGATGCCAACCAACATGTGGCGAAAATGGTTGAAACACGTATTTCCAATACGAACTCACCTTGGCTTGCCGGTGTCAAAGTTGGTGATATTCATGCTATTCCAGTATCACATGGTGAAGGGAAATTTGTCGTAACAGATGAAGAATTTGCAGAACTCCGCGACAACGGACAAATCTTCAGCCAATATGTGGATTTTGATGGCAAACCAAGCATGGATTCTAAATACAATCCAAACGGCTCTATTAATGCGATTGAAGGGATTACCAGCAAGAACGGTCAAATCATTGGTAAAATGGGACATTCAGAACGTTACGAAGACGGTCTTTTCCAAAATATTCCAGGAAATAAAGACCAACATCTCTTTGCAAGTGCTGTGCGTTACTTTACAGGGGAATAATACTCGTCAAATATCAAAAGAAACTATGATTTCGGATTCTTTTGATAATGATTGAGCATAAAAATGACAGAAAAATAAGAGGAAATGTCAGTGACATACGAAGTTAAATCTCTAAATGAAGAATGTGGTGTTTTTGGGATTTGGGGGCATCCTCAAGCAGCTCAAGTGACTTATTTTGGACTTCACAGTCTTCAACACCGCGGTCAAGAAGGTGCTGGTATCGTCACAAACGATAAGGGCAAACTTCTTCAGCACCGTAATACGGGTCTTCTTTCAGAAGTATTTAAAAATCCTGCTGATTTGGAAAAATTAACAGGAACTGCAGCTATTGGTCACGTTCGCTATGCGACTGCTGGCTCTGCGTCTATTAATAATATTCAACCATTTCTTTACAACTTTACAGACGAGCAATTTGGGCTTTGCCACAATGGTAATTTGACAAATGCAGTATCATTGAAAAAAGAATTGGAAGACCAAGGGGCGATTTTTAATGCCTCATCTGATACTGAAATTCTAATGCATTTGATTCGCCGTAGCCATAATCCTGAATTTATCGGTAAAGTCAAAGAAGCGTTGAACACTGTCAAAGGTGGCTTTGCTTATCTTTTGATGACAGAAGATAAATTGATTGCTGCGCTTGACCCAAATGGTTTTCGTCCCTTGTCAATTGGGCAAATGGCAAATGGTGCTTGGGTAGTATCAAGTGAAACGTGTGCCTTTGAAGTGGTTGGTGCCAAGTGGATTCGAGATGTGAAACCTGGTGAAATGGTTATTATTGATGACAATGGCATTCGGTACGATACCTACACGACGGCTACTCAGCTTGCTATCTGTTCAATGGAATACATCTATTTTGCACGACCTGACAGTGATATTTATGGTGTCAATGTTCACACGGCTCGTAAAAATATGGGGAAACGTTTGGCACAGGAATTTCAACATGAAGCTGATATTGTCGTTGGTGTACCGAATTCATCACTTTCAGCAGCGATGGGATTTGCTGAAGAATCAGGTCTCCCAAATGAAATGGGCTTGGTGAAAAATCAGTACACACAACGTACTTTCATTCAACCGACACAAGAGTTGCGTGAGCAAGGTGTTCGCATGAAGCTCTCAGCCGTATCTGGTGTTGTTAAAGGTAAGCGCGTGGTCATGGTTGATGATTCTATCGTGCGTGGAACTACATCGCGTCGTATCGTTCGTTTGCTTCGTGAAGCTGGTGCGACAGAAGTTCATGTGGCAATCGGTAGTCCAGAATTGAAATACCCATGTTTCTACGGTATCGATATTCAAAATCGTCGTGAATTGATTTCAGCTAATCATACCAAAGATGAAGTTTGTGAGATTATCGGTGCTGATAGCTTGACTTACTTGTCAATTGACGGTTTGATTGAATCAATCGGTCTTGATACAGATGCACCTAATGGTGGTTTGTGTGTGGCTTACTTTGACGGTAAGTATCCAACACCACTTTACGATTACGAAGAACCTTACCTCAAAAGCTTAGAAGAAAAAACAAGCTTCTATATTCATGAAGTTAATGAAAATAAATAGAAATGTTTAATAGCTCTGCTATTTCCCAAAAGGAGAAAAATATTATGACAAAAAATGCTTATGCTTCACGTCTTACCACTGACTAAAGGCTAAAGCATTTGTCAGTGGACGCTTTGTCCTATGGGACCAAAGCTAAAAACCCGACTAGTTTTTTCGGTCAAAATGATGGTTTGACTGAAAAAACGTCGCAATCTTCAAAATGGTTTTTTGACAAAAAAAGAGAAGGAAAAATATTATGACAAAAAATGCTTATGCTCAATCTGGTGTTGATGTTGAAGCGGGTTATGAAGTTGTTGCACGGATCAAAAAACACGTTGCGCGCACCGAACGTCTTGGCGTCATGGGCGCTCTTGGCGGTTTTGGTGGGATGTTTGACTTGTCTCAGCTGGACGTGAAAGAACCTGTTTTGATTTCAGGAACTGATGGTGTGGGAACAAAACTCATGCTTGCCATCAAATATGATAAACACGATACAATCGGTCAAGACTGTGTTGCCATGTGTGTCAATGACATCATTGCAGCTGGGGCAGAGCCGCTTTACTTCCTAGATTACATTGCTACGGGTAAAAATGAACCTGCAAAACTTGAACAAGTAGTTGCAGGTGTTGCGGAAGGTTGTGTTCAATCTGGTGCAGCTCTTATCGGTGGTGAAACTGCTGAAATGCCTGGTATGTATGGTGAAGACGACTATGATTTAGCTGGTTTTGCGGTAGGTGTTGCTGAAAAATCACAAATCATTGACGGTTCAAAAGTTTCTGATGGTGATGTTCTTCTTGGACTTGCTTCCAGCGGTATTCACTCAAACGGTTATTCGCTTGTCCGTCGTGTCTTTGCTGATTACACAGGTGAAGAAGTGCTTCCTGAACTTGAAGGCAAAAAATTAAAAGAAGTGCTTCTTGAACCAACTCGAATCTATGTTAAAGCAGTGCTTCCGCTTATCAAGGAAGAATTGGTTAACGGTATTGCTCACATTACTGGTGGTGGTTTCATCGAAAATGTCCCACGGATGTTTGCAGATGATTTAGCTGCTGAAATCGAAGAAGATAAAGTTCCTGTTCTTCCAATTTTCAAAGCTCTTGAAAAACACGGTAACATCAAACACGAAGAAATGTTTGAAATCTTTAACATGGGTATTGGTTTGATGTTGGCAGTTAGTCCTGATAAGGTTGAGCGTGTGAAAGAATTGCTTGACGAACCAGTTTACGAACTTGGTCGTATCGTTAAAAAAGCTGATGCAAGTGTGGTGATTAAATAATGAAAAAAATCGCAGTTTTTGCGAGTGGTAATGGGTCAAATTTTCAAGTCATTGCAGAGCAATTTCCAGTTGAGTTTGTCTTTTCAGACCACAGGGATGCATATGTCTTAGAACGTGCAGAAAAACTCGGTGTGACAGCTCATGCTTTTGAACTCAAAGAGTTTGACAATAAAGCAGCCTACGAGGAGGCTATTGTTGCTTTGCTTGAAAAAAATGATATTGATTTGGTTTGTCTAGCTGGTTATATGAAGATTGTTGGTCCGACTCTGCTAGCAGCTTACGAAGGTCGTATCATCAATATTCACCCAGCTTATCTGCCAGAATTTCCAGGGGCTCATGGGATTGAAGATGCCTGGAATGCTGGTGTCAGTCAATCCGGTGTGACCGTTCACTGGGTTGACAATGGCGTTGACACCGGAAAAGTGATTAAACAAGTTCGTGTGCCTCGTCTGGCTGATGATACTATTGACAGTTTTGAAGCTCGCATTCATGAAAATGAGTATAAACTTTACCCAGAAGTTTTAGAGAGCTTAGGAGTTGAGAAAAAGTAGTCAGCATATTTGATAGCGTAGCTATTGGCAATGCTAGCTTATTAGGAGATTATGATGATGAAAAAAATTTTGGTGTTTGTATTAACTTTTATTATCGTTGCCTTTATAGTAAATGCATTGTTGGGTAATCTTGAAATCCATAGCGTCTTAGTTTAGCTTATGCTATCGGGTTTATTGCTGGCATTATGATTGACTGGTTTATTTTTTATAGAAAGTAGGACTGAAATGACAAAACGTGCACTAATTAGTGTTTCTGATAAAGCGGGTATTGTTGAATTTGCTCAAGAATTGAAAAAACTTGGTTGGGATATTATCTCAACTGGCGGGACTAAGATTGCTCTTGATAAAGCAGGTGTGGAGACTATCGCGATTGATGATGTGACTGGTTTTCCGGAAATGATGGACGGTCGTGTGAAAACCCTTCATCCAAATATTCATGGTGGTCTTTTGGCCCGTCGCGATCTTGACAGCCACCTTCAAGCCGCAAAAGATAACCACATTGAATTGATCGACCTTGTTGTGGTTAACCTTTACCCATTCAAAGAAACTATTCTGAAACCAGAAGTGACTTACGCTGATGCGGTTGAAAATATTGATATCGGTGGTCCTTCAATGCTGCGTTCGGCTGCTAAAAACCACGCTAGTGTCACAGTTGTCGTTGACCCAGCTGATTACGCTGTTGTTTTGGATGAATTGTCAGCTAATGGTGAAACAAGCTTTGAAACTCGCCAACGTTTGGCAGCAAAAGTTTTCCGTCACACAGCAGCTTATGACGCTTTAATTGCAGAATATTTCACAAAACAAGTTGGTGAAACAAAACCTGAAAAACTCACCATCACTTATGATTTGAAACAACCAATGCGTTATGGTGAAAATCCTCAACAAGACGCTGATTTCTACCAAAAAGCTTTGCCAACAGATTACTCAATTGCTTCTGCTAAACAATTAAACGGTAAAGAATTGTCATTTAACAATATCCGTGACGCTGACGCTGCAATCCGTATTATCCGTGATTTCAAAGATCGCCCAACTGTTGTTGCCCTTAAACACATGAACCCATGTGGTATTGGACAAGCTGACGATATTGAAACTGCTTGGGATTACGCTTATGAATCAGATCCAGTATCTATCTTTGGTGGTATTATCGTTCTTAATCGTGAAGTTGATGCAGCAACAGCTAAGAAAATGCATGCTATCTTCCTTGAAATCATCATTGCACCAAGCTACTCAGAAGAAGCACTTGAAATCTTGACAACGAAGAAGAAAAACTTGCGCATTCTTCAATTGCCATTTGAAGCTCAAGAAGTTAGCCAAGTTGAAAAAGAATACACGGGTGTTGTCGGTGGGCTTTTGGTTCAAAATCAAGATGTTATCGAAGAAAATCCAGCGGATTGGAAAGTTGTAACAAAACGTCAACCAAACGACCAAGAAAAAACAGCGCTTGAATTTGCTTGGAAAGCTATTAAATACGTGAAATCTAACGGTATTATTGTGACAAATGACCACATGACACTTGGTGTTGGTCCTGGTCAAACCAATCGTGTAGCTTCTGTTCGTATTGCTCTTGACCAAGCGAAAGACCGTCTTGACGGTGCGGTTCTTGCTAGTGATGCTTTCTTCCCATTTGCGGACAATGTTGAAGAAATTGCTGCTGCAGGTGTGAAAGCAATCATCCAACCTGGTGGGTCCGTCCGTGACCAAGAATCTATTGATGTGGCTGATAAATACGGCATTGCCATGGTGTTTACAGGCGTACGGCATTTTAGACATTGAAAATAGTATAAAAACCTTGGATTTGTTTTCCAAGGTTTTTAAAGTTGTTCAGAGGAACTTATTTTGGATAAATGTAACTAACTGCACCTTGTCCAGCTGCATGAGGATTGAACCAGCCACGGAAGTTGCCAATATACTGTTTCCCAGCGTAGTTGGCCTCTTGAATCTGAATGCGTGTGTTTGAGGCTACGTGAGTAACAACTCCAACATGACCGTAACCACCGTCTGTCCAACAAATAATAGCTCCTACTTGTGGAGTTGTACCGGTTTTAAAACCAGCTCGTCTGGCGCTAGCAGCCCAATCACCACCATTGCCCCAGTAATTGCCAGCCCAAGGCGCAAGAGCTTTGGCGCCCCAAGTGCATTGCCCTTTTGGATAAGTCGTTGCTGCGGCATAATTTGGTTGGAAAGAAACAGCAGGTTTCTCTACTTGATAGCTCGTACCAGTTAGTCCAATCATTTGACCGTTGAGATTGCGGTAGACATGTGTATGGAAAAGCCCGCTGCCAGTGTGTTTTTGCGTATCAATTGTGAATTTGTAAATTCCATTTCCAGCTTTAGTAGCAGTGTACCACTGAATGTCGTCTTGTCCATTGACTTCAGACCAAGTCGGTAGGGTAATTGTTCCGTCACCGTAGGCATCTGTCACTGTCACCTCATAAAGATAAGTTGAGCGTTTATTGACAGATACTTTGGTTTTAATTTTTTCTGCGGACATAGCAACCGAATCCGTTGCGTAACTATGCTCGCTACCGTCTTTATATTTTACATAAATATGATTGGTGTATGTTCCAGACAAAACTTGATGATTGCGAATATCAAATGCTGTCGTAAATGTTCCGTCACCGTGATTAGTGGCTGTATACCACTTGATATTGCTTTGGTTGCTTGTGCTCCAAATAGGGACTCGAACAGATTGAATCGGTTTGGACTTTGAAGTTTCACTAACTTTGATGGTATAAGTCCCTTGTTCTTGATTGATATTTTCAACAGAGAAGAATGGTTTTTGCTCTTCTTCAGAAGGCAATTTATCAGCATCAACTTGGGCAGTGATTCCAGCTAAGCCAGTAAACTCTGGTTTGACATAGCTTTCTCCGTAAAGATGAATGTGATAAGTTCCTGTGTCATAGTTGTGTTTTTTTAGCTCAACTCTAACATTGTAGCTTCCATCAGGATTTTTAGTAGCTGCATACCATTGAAGATCATCTTGTCCGTTTTTATCAGACCAAGTTGGAACAGTAAGTTTATAGATTGTTTCAGGGACATTTTTTATCCGAATATCCATGATGCCAGGTTCTGGAAAACTAGTTTGGATAGTAGGGTTTGGTTTTTCAAGGTTAAAAGTGGTACCGTTTAAACCAATCATCTTTCCGTTTTTATTTTCATAAGTATGAACATGGTAAACACCGTATCCTTTATGATTGGATAAGTCAATTTCTGTTGTGTCTTGCCCTGCTGTATACCACTTGATATCATCTTGTCCTTTTTCGTCAGACCAAACAGCGTGTAAAATATTGGCATTTGTTTGATCTTTGTTTCGAGTAAAGGATATTTGAGCAGTCTTTCCTAAAACGGTTGTAGAAACCGTGCCGCTAGCTGGTTTTTCTACTTTGAAAGTCGTTCCGTTTAAACCGACCATTTTTCCATTGATATTGATATAAGTGTGAACATGAAAGGTTCCATAACCAGTGTGTTGACGCAAATCAATAGCTGTAGTTGGTGTCTGAGGCGCAGAATACCACTTGATATCATCTTGCCCATTTTCATCAGACCAAACAGCGTGGTAAATGGTGTAAGGAACTTGTGTCTGTGAGCGTGTGTAGTTAATAGAAGCTGTATTTCCAGAAACATTGACGGTAATGTTGCTAGCAAGAGTTGCTGGATTTGAGCTTTTTTGAGCATTATCTGCTTCCGAGGCTTGAGCAGTTAGTTGAGCAGAAAAAACGCCCAAAATAGTGCTAGATAGTAAAAATAATTGACTGTATTTCTTCATAAATCTCCTTTGAATAAATAATTTGGATAGTTCCATTTAGATTATTCGGGAAAAAATGAAAAAATTGAAAACTGAATTGAAAAATTAGAAAATGATAGCGAAATTTCATTGTTATAAAAATATTTTACGATAAATAAAGGTATAAACGAACATTTATGGTATAATTGATATAAATAATTCGCAAAGAGGACAATCATGAAACTTTTAGTTATTGGTTCGGGTGGTCGTGAGCATGCGATTGCTAAGAAGTTGTTGGAGTCACCGCAGGTGGAACAGGTCTTTGTGGCTCCCGGAAATGACGGGATGACCTTGGACGGTCTTAAGTCGGTTTCGATTGGGATTTCTGAGCATGCAGCGCTGACTGACTTTGCTAAAGCAAATGATGTTGCTTGGACTTTCATTGGTCCTGATGATGCGCTAGCGGCAGGTATCGTTGATGATTTTAATCAGGCTGGACTTAAGGCTTTTGGTCCGACTCGGCTGGCTGCGGAGCTGGAGTGGTCCAAAGATTTTGCCAAGTCAATCATGAAGAAATACGGTGTGCCGACAGCACGCTACGAAACTTTTTCAGACTTTGAAAAAGCTAAAACCTATATCGAAAAAGAGGGCGCTCCAATCGTGGTGAAAGCGGACGGCTTGGCCTTGGGGAAAGGTGTGGTAGTCGCTGAAACAGTGGAAGAAGCGGTCGAAGCAGCGCATGAAATGCTTTTAGACAATAAATTCGGCGATTCTGGTGCTCGTGTGGTGATTGAGGAATTTTTGACTGGAGAGGAATTTTCTCTTTTTGCCTTTGTTAATGGTGACAAGTTTTACATCATGCCAACGGCTCAGGACCACAAACGTGCTTATGACGGTGACAAGGGTCCTAATACAGGCGGTATGGGTGCTTATGCGCCCGTGCCACATCTGTCAGCAAGCGTGGTTGAAACTGCGGTTGACACCATTGTCAAGCCAGTGCTGGAGGGGATGATTAAAGAAGGGCGACCTTATGTCGGTGTCCTCTATGCAGGCCTGATCCTGACCGAGGAAGGGCCTAAGGTCATTGAGTTTAATGCTCGCTTTGGTGATCCTGAGACGCAGGTTATTCTGCCACGCCTGACTTCTGACTTGGCGCAGAACATCATGGACATTTTGGAGGGCAAGGAGCCAGATATGACCTGGACGGACAGCGGTGTGACCTTGGGCGTTGTCGTGGCTTCTGAAGGTTATCCACTTGCCTACGAAAAAGGTGTAATCTTGCCAGAAAAGACTGACGGTGATATCATCACCTACTATGCGGGCGCCAAGTTTGATGAAAATGGCAAATCACTGCTGTCCAATGGCGGCCGAGTCTATATGTTAGTCACCACATCTGACAGCGTTTCAGCTGCGCAGGAAAAAATTTACGCCCAACTCGACAAACAAGACACGACTGGACTTTTCTACAGAACTGATATTGGGAGCAAGGCTCTTGAAAAATAAAAAATGTATACTAGTTAGTGCCTGTTTACTTGGAGAAAATTGCAAGTACAATGGAGGCAATAATTATAATCAAGCTGTTATTGACTTTGTTGCGGATAAAGATGTCTTAGCAGTGTGCCCGGAAGTTGCGGGCGGCTTACCAGTTCCAAGAGAGCCAGTAGAGATTTTAAAAGGGCGGCCATGTGATGTTAATGGGAATTTTTATGATAAAGAATTTCAAGTAGGAATTGATCACACATTGTCGAGTTTAGCTGAAAAAAACATTGATTTGGCTATTCTTCAGTCCCGAAGTCCCTCTTGTGGTGTCAACCAGATTTACGATGGTCATTTTTCTGGTCGAAAAATAGAGGGCAGTGGTCTTTTTGCGCAAGCATTAAAGAAACGAGGCTACAGAGTTGTTGATGCTGAAGATATAATTAAATAAAGTATAGCGCTAGCTCAAGCGACCAAAGGTCGTTATGAAACTATGTCTGTTATCACTGTGGTATTTTAGGAAAGTTTGTAGCTCAAAGGTCTACAAACCTAGTCAAGAAGATTTTTTAGATGGGATGTTATCTTTTCCTCGGCTTTTAAGAAAAGATGAGAAGAAAAGCGTAGCATCACACGCAAGAAGGTTCACGACGCCTCTACAGCCTAAGGCAGGCTTGAAAAAGGAGAAATTATGCAACCAATTATTTCTATCATTATGGGCTCTAAATCCGACTGGGAAACCATGAAAAAGGCAGCCCAAGTTCTTGAGGACTTCGGTGTTGTTTATGAAAAAAAGGTGGTCTCAGCTCACCGAACGCCAGACCTTATGTTTCGATATGCTGAGGAAGCGCGTGGCCGTGGGATTAAGGTTATCATTGCAGGGGCTGGCGGTGCAGCTCATCTGCCGGGTATGGTAGCAGCTAAAACAACGTTGCCGGTTATCGGTGTGCCTGTCAAATCTCGTGCTTTGAGCGGAGTGGACTCACTTTACTCTATCGTGCAAATGCCTGGCGGCGTGCCTGTGGCAACAATGGCTATCGGCGAAGCGGGTGCGACCAATGCAGCGCTCTTTGCTTTGCGCTTGCTGTCTGTTGAAGATGCCAAAATTGCCCAAGCACTAGCTGATTTTGTAGAAAAACAAGGAAAGATTGCTGAGGAGTCTAGCAATGAACTCAACTAAAACGATTGGAATTATCGGTGGCGGTCAATTAGGACAAATGATGGCGATTGCTGCAATTTATCGAGGTCACAAAGTCATTACGCTAGACCCAGCTGCTAATTGTCCAGCTGCTCGTGTCAGTGAGGTTATTGTTGCTCCTTATGATGACGTGGCGGCTCTTCGTCAATTAGCTGAGCGCTGTGATGTCCTGACTTATGAATTTGAAAATGTGGACGCAGACAGCTTAGATGCGGTGGCTGATTTGGCAGATCTGCCGCAAGGAACGAGGCTGCTACGTATTTCGCAAAACCGAGTACACGAGAAAGAATTTCTCTCAAGCACTGGCGTGGGTTTGGCTCCTTATCAAATTATCCGCTCATCAGCAGACTTGGAAAATTATGATTTCTCTGTCAAGCGTGTACTAAAAACAGCAACGGGTGGCTACGACGGTCACGGTCAGGTGGTCATTAGAGACGAGGAGAGTTTAGCGACTGCGCGTGATTTGGCAGACAAGACTCTTTGTGTGTTGGAGGATTTCGTCCCCTTCACCATGGAAATATCGGTCATTGTGTCTGGAAATGGCACGGATTTGACCCTTTTCCCTGTTCAGGAAAATATCCACCGCAACAACATTCTTTCAAAAACCATTGTGCCAGCTCGCATTTCGGAAAGTCTAGCAGACAAGGCCAAAGCTATGGCAGTGCGAATCGCAGAACAACTCAACTTATCTGGAACCCTCTGCGTGGAAATGTTTGCGACTGCTGATGACATCATTGTCAATGAGATTGCTCCACGACCACACAACTCTGGCCACTACTCTATTGAAGCCTGCGACTTCTCCCAGTTTGATACCCATATTCTCGGCGTTCTCGGAGCACCATTGCCAGCCATCCACCTGCATGCGCCAGCCGTTATGCTCAATGTTCTCGGCCAACATGTCGAAGCCGCGGAAAAATACGTCGCAGAAAATCCAAGCGCCCACCTCCACATGTATGGTAAAATAGAAGCGAAGCACAACCGCAAAATGGGGCATGTGACTGTGTTTAGTGATGTGCCGGATGAGGTTGGAGAGTTTGGGGAAGGGATTGATTTTTAAGTGAAAGTAGCAATTTTAGGTCTTGGAGTTATCGGGACCATTTATGCTTATGCTTTTCAAAAAGCAGGTCATCAGGTAGAGCACGTGCTGAGAGAAAGTAAGAAAAGTCCAGCACCAAACGTCTTGACAGTTGATTTGCTAGATGGTCGTTATGTTTCCAAAGGTGAAAATAAACAGGATACCTATGCGGTTTATGTGGCGGAAGCTCATTCGGAATATGATTTTATTTTTCTAAGTGTGCGTCATGGTTTTGTAAAAGAAGCCGTGGAAACCTTGCGAAAAAATAATATTAAAGGCACACTTGTTTTCTTCTGTAATTTCTGGGATACTCGAAAAGAGGTCCAAGAGTGGGCAGGGGACTACAACTATATTTTGGCTTTTCCAACTGCTGGAGGTCACATGCAGGAGAATCATTTAGATGGTGTCTTGTTCGACCATTTAATGCTAGAAGATGAGAAAAAAGCACATATTTCTAACTATGTTGATCTGACGGCTTTACTAGCTTCTGCAGATTTGAAGTGGGAAGCTCCTCATGATATGGTCGAGTGGATTTGGATTCACATGGCGATAAACGCAGGTGTTACCTCGACAGTTGCACGTTCGGGGAATCTGGAAAATCCAGAACAGCTGGCTCTGAACTTGATGAATAGTTCTTCGGAATTATCATTAGCTATCAAGGCCATTCGAGAGGCTTTGAAAGTCGTAGAAGCGCGTGGCGTAAATTTGAGGCTTTACAAGGCAGAACTTTTACCATACAAAATCCCGACTTGGATAGCAGGAAAAGCTATGAAAGTCATGTTTGCAAAAAATGAGCTGACCCGAAAGATTATGACCTTGCATAATGATAAGCAGGACATTTTCTACTGTTGTCAAAGTGTTTATCAGACTGGTCAGGAGTTAGGTGTGAAGATGCCTATTCTGGAAGCAAATATGAAGGGCATTTCGCTTTAGGATGTTTTTATGATTCAACTCATCGTCAATGCATTTGTCGAAAAAGAGAAGGCTGGAGCAGTCGTCGAAGTCTTGTATGCTAGTAGCAATCACGAAAAGGTGAAAGCTAAGTATGAAGAGCTAGTTGCACAATACCCTGAAAACTATTTAGCAATTTATGATTTACCATTGGATGCCGATCTCAATGAATTACCACACTATCCATCTGTGTTTATTGGAAAAGAGGAGTTTGAGTAAGTTTAAATAGTGATTGATTAATTTTAGAGGAAATCAAAAATAAATGAATATTAATAATAAAATTGATAGTTTGGATTCTGAAGAATCATCTAAAGTCTTTAAAGAATTGTTAAAAGAGTATATTAAGCCAGCTTATGGAGCCATGTCCAAAAGAGATTTTGATATAATATTGTTTATGAAACTTCAAGAGCTAGAGGTAATAGCAAAGACTCCAGAGATTTATGATGTGGTATCTTCTTTAAAAGTTACGCGAGCTAAAGCTAGAAATTTAATTTATGAGTCTAAACTAAGAACTTCTACAGAGAATGATTTAGAGAATGAATTGAAAGAGCTGGTTTCATCACCTATTTTAAAGGATGGAGATAAAGTTAGCCTTGAGATAGGGAACCCATATTTGGCTGATTATCTACGTTCTAAGTTGAGAAGCCTAAATCATATTACAGACGGTTCATTTTCTAATGAACTTTTAAAAATGACAGTAGATGCCTATATAGATTTATTTATTTCGTTGCTCCCAGATGGTAGAGAGGATATTGAGAAAGCTTTAATTAGATCTGGAGCTAAAAAGGACACATCCTTAAAAGGTATTGTAAAATCTATTGTAGAAAAATTAGCTAAGAAAGCACTAGGTGATATTGGTGATGCTGTAGTAGATAACGTATCCGATTACTTAAAACCAATTATTGAAGGACAGATAACCAATATCACAAACCGATTCAGAGGTTTCTGGGATACTACTAATTAATATTTATAGTTTTGGTAAGATTACTAATATAACAAGAAAGGAAAAGAAAAAATGATCAACCGTTACTCTCGCCCTGAGATGGCGAACATTTGGAGTGAAGAAAATAAATACCGTGCTTGGCTTGAGGTGGAAATCTTGGCTGACGAGGCCTGGGCTGAGTTGGGTGAGATTCCTAAGGAAGATGTGGCTTTGATTCGCGAGAAGGCGGATTTTGATATTGATCGCATTCTTGAAATCGAGCAGCAAACTCGTCACGATGTGGTGGCCTTTACTCGTGCGGTTTCTGAGACGTTGGGTGAGGAGCGCAAGTGGGTACACTTTGGTCTGACCTCGACAGACGTGGTGGACACAGCCTATGGTTATCTTTACAAACAGGCTGATACCATCATTCGTAAGGATTTGGATAATTTCCTCAATATCATCGCTGATAAGGCCAAAGAACACAAGTTCACCATTATGATGGGGCGCACACACGGTGTCCATGCGGAGCCAACGACTTTTGGTCTTAAACTCGCGACTTGGTACAGCGAAATGAAGCGTAATATTGAGCGTTTTGAACATGCTGCCGCTGGTGTGGAAGCTGGGAAAATCTCTGGTGCTGTTGGGAACTTTGCCAACATTCCGCCATTTGTGGAAAAATATGTCTGTGACAAATTAGGTATTCGTGCTCAGGAAATTTCGACTCAAGTCTTACCGCGTGACCTGCACGCCGAGTATTTTGCAGTACTGGCAAGCATTGCCACATCAATCGAGCGCATGGCGACTGAAATCCGCGGTCTGCAAAAATCTGAACAGCGTGAAGTGGAAGAATTCTTTGCCAAGGGACAAAAAGGTAGCTCTGCTATGCCTCACAAACGCAACCCAATCGGTTCTGAAAACATGACCGGTCTGGCGCGTGTCATTCGCGGTCACATGGTGACGGCTTATGAAAACGTGTCGCTTTGGCATGAACGTGATATTTCGCATTCTTCAGCAGAGCGCATTATCACACCTGATACGACCATTCTGATTGACTACATGATTAATCGCTTTGGCAATATCGTTAAGAATCTGACTGTTTTCCCTGAAAATATGCGTCGCAATATGAATTCAACTTTTGGTCTTATTTACAGCCAGCGCGTTATGCTGAGTCTGATTGAAAAAGGCATGACACGTGAAGAGGCTTATGACTTGGTACAGCCAAAGACGGCTTATTCTTGGGACAATCAAACAGATTTTCGTCCGCTACTAGAAGCTGATGAAGCTGTGACCTCTCGTTTAACACCAGAGGAAATTGACGATATTTTTGACCCAGTTTACTACACTAAGCGTGTGGATGATATTTTCCACCGTATAGGTTTGGATTAAAACAAACTAAAAAATCCAGTGAAATCAGGCTTGATTTTACTGGATTTTTGTTCTCTCACCAAGCAAAAGCATTGGTTGGGGTTTCTAAGGCTTTTAGCCAGAAACTGTCGGAAACACGACAGAGGGTAACAGAAAGTCCTGCCATATCTAGGCTTGTGATGAGGTGACCTGTTTTGACAAAGGGTAGTTTCAAGCCTTCTATATCCAACAGTTGAAGAATGTCATCTGTGAAAACGAGTTCTTCCAATTTTGAAGTGCCGCCTAAGTTATTGATGAGGAGAATAAATTCTTGTCCTTCTTGCCACTTGAATTTCATTTTGATTTTGTTGATGAGCTCAACAGCGAGCAACTCGGAAGATTCAAACGGAACCATCCGATAACCGAGCTCACCATGGATTCCTATTCCGTAGGAAATTTGACCTTGGGGCAAATCAAAGATAGGCAGCTGCTTGCTTGGTAAGGTGGCAGATTTTGTTGCGACTCCCAGTGTTGCAATGGAGGTGGACAGAGAAAGAGCGAGCTTTTCCAACTCATCCAAGTTTGCTCCTTCTTTGGCAGCCTGCCCGAGAATTTTATGTAAGAGAATTGTTCCTGCAACCCCGCGGTGGCGGATTTGGAAGTTGCTTTTTTCGACTGAAATATCATCATGGGAAATGATGTATTTGACTGGAATTCCTTCTTTGCGTGCTTGATAAATGGCTTGGGAAAATTCTTTAATATCGGCATCGAAGTTTTTAATAATGACAAAAACGCCCTTGCCTTGATGCAGAAAACGAATGGTTTCTAAAATATGCTCCGCACAGGGTGGCACAAAAATGGGGCCGCTAATAGCAGCGGTTAACATACCATCGCCCACATAGCCAAAATGAGCTGGTTCATGACCGCTCCCACCACCCGAAATAATGGGCACGACAGAAGAATCGTGCTGATTATGATAAAGGACGGGAAGTTGTTTCAGCTGTGAAAGGTGAGGATACATGCGGGTGATTGCATTGATGTTTTGCTGAATGCTTGAATGAATTGAATTGATAATGTGAACCATATACTTGCCTTAATTTTCTATAGCTGTTTTGATTAGTTGTGTTAAGAGCTGCGCCTGTTGCTGGTAATCTTGCTCAGATAAATCCAGCAGATGTTTGATAGCATTTGCAAGCGCTTGACTGTGATAATGAATGAAAAAATGATACTCCATTTCAGAATGGAAAGGACGGGAATGATATTCTCTGACGAGTTTGGCTACAAGCTGTTGACAGTAGGTTTGAAAATAAGAAGAAAAGTCATTTTGGTCAACGACGTCAAATAATTGTGCATAAAAACTCTTATTGACGCTAAAATAGTGCAGCAATTCTTGCAGTAGCTGATAGCCAGAGATATATTCCAGATTATCTGTGACTTGCTCTCGTAACTCCGTCTGAAAAATCCATTCTAATAATTCGTACTTATCCAGAAAATGATTGTAAAAAGTTTGCCTGCGAATACCGGCGTCTTCCATAATTTGCCGAACAGAGATTTTTTCAAAAGCTTGTTCGGTCAGTAATTTTTTAAAGGATTTGGCAATCCTTTTTTTCGTGATTAAGGATGTTGCCATCTTCCCTCCTCAGTCTTTTTAGTTCTATTCTTAGTTTATCATGAATGATGCAATAGGAAAACTAAAAAAGTGGGACATATTTTTGCTTTTGTCCGTTCCAAAAAAGAGCAAAGAATTTTACAATAAAAATAAGAAAAATAAAGCAAAGGAGAAACTCATGAAAAAAATTATCAATCAACCAACGGCTGTTGTGGACGAAATGCTGGACGGTTTGGCTTATATCCATAGTGATTTAGTGCATCGTGTAGAAGGCTTTGACATCATTGCCCGAAATAGCGAAAAGTCTGGCAAAGTAGCGATTATCTCAGGTGGCGGGAGCGGCCATGAGCCTGCACATGCTGGCTTTGTGGGCGATGGTATGTTGTCAGCTGCGATTTGTGGAGCGGTCTTTACTTCCCCAACTCCTGACCAAGTCTTGCAGGCAATCAAAGAAGCAGACGAGGGCGCAGGTGTGTTCATGGTTATCAAGAATTATTCTGGCGACATCATGAACTTTGAAATGGCGCAGGATATGGCAGAAATGGAAGGCATCGAGGTGGCAAGTGTTGTTGTAGATGACGATATTGCTGTTGAGGACAGCCTTTATACGCAAGGTCGCCGTGGAGTTGCTGGTACCATTTTTGTTCATAAGATTTTGGGAAATGCTGCGCGTGCTGGAAAATCACTGAGTGAAATCAAGGCCTTGGCTGATGAATTGGTTCCTCAGATTCATACGGTTGGGCTAGCTCTCAGTGGAGCAACCGTTCCTGAAGTTGGGAAACCTGGCTTTGTACTTGCTGATGATGAAATTGAATTTGGAATCGGTATTCATGGAGAGCCCGGCTATCGCAAAGAAAAAATGCAGCCGTCTAAAGACTTGGCACAAGAATTGGTGGCAAAATTGAAAGGCTCTTTTGAACTCAAAGCAGGAGATAAAATCGGAATCCTTATCAATGGCATGGGTGCAACACCGCTCATGGAACAATACGTCTTTGCCAACGATGTGGCTGGAATTCTCGCAGCAGCAGGTTTGGAAGTTGTTTACAAGAAATTAGGAAACTACATGACATCTATTGACATGGCAGGCATTTCTCTGACCTTTATCAAATTGGAATGTGAAGACTGGCTGGAAGCTTTGAACAGTCCAGTTGCAACGATTGCTTGGTAGGAGGTACGATATGGATGCAGGATTAGCAAAGAAATGGATGCTTCTCTTTAATGAAAAAATTCAAGCCGACAAAGACTATCTGTCAGAGTTAGATACACCTATTGGTGACGGAGACCACGGTGGTAATATGGCGCGTGGTATGGTAGCTGTCGTTGAAAATCTGGAAGGAAAAGATTTTGCCAATTCAGCAGAAGTCTTTCAAGCCGTCTCGATGCAATTGCTTAGCAAGGTTGGCGGGGCTTCTGGTCCTCTTTACGGCTCAGCCTTTATGGGAATAATGAAGGCTGAAAAAGAGGGTACTAGCTTGGCGGATGCTGTTCAAGCAGGGCTTGACATGATTCAAAAGCGAGGAAAAGCTGTTCCGGGTGAAAAAACCATGGTGGATGTCTGGTCTGGTGTGGTGACGGCTCTTCAAAAAGGAGAATTGACCAAAGAAACCATTCATACTTTGGTTGAAGCGACGAAAGATATGAAAGCAACGAAGGGTCGGGCTTCTTATGTCGGAGAGCGTTCTATCGGACATATTGACCCCGGTTCGTATTCGTCAGGCTTGCTTTTTGAAGCCTTGCTAGAAGTGGAGGAAAAAGCATGACAGAAGTTGGGATTGTCATCGTTTCTCATTCAAAATGGATTGCTCAAGGCCTTGTGGATTTAATTTCAGAAGTTGCTAAAGACGTTGTGCTGACCTATGTAGGCGGTACAGAAGATGGCGGCATTGGTACGAGTTTTGAACAAGTCCAAACGGTTGTGGAAGCTAACAAAGCGGAGAAGATTTTAGCTTTCTTTGATCTTGGATCAGCTCGCATGAATCTGGAGCTGGTGGCAGATTTTTCAGATAAAGACATCATCATCAACAATGTTCCCATTGTTGAAGGGGCTTATACAGCAGCTGCTCTCTTGCAAGCTGGTGCAGATTTGGCAAGCATCCAAGAACAATTGAAAGAATTGGAGATTAAAAAATAAAGGAGGCGGATTATGATTCAGTATCTCGGTGAATTTTTAGGCACCTTTATCCTAGTATTGCTTGGTGATGGGGTTGTTGCTGGGAATGTTTTGAGCAAGACAAAAGAGGAAGGAACTGGCTGGGTTGCTATCGTTTTAGGCTGGGGGATTGCTTGTACAGTGGCGGTCTATGTATCTGGATTTTTCAGTCCAGCTCACTTGAATCCAGCGGTTACATTTGCAATGGCTTCTATTGGAGCGATTAGTTGGGGACAAGTCTTTCCGTTCATTCTTGCACAAATGCTGGGTGCCATGGCTGCGGCTTTTGTTCTATGGCTTCACTATTACCCTCATTGGGCTGAAACGAAAGATTCAGGCTTGATTTTAGCCAGCTTTTCAACGGGTCCAGCCATTCGCCACACAGCTTCTAACTTTTTGGGGGAAGCACTGGGAACGGCCATTCTTGTCATCACGATTATGGCAATTGGTCCAAATAAAGTTGCTGCTGGTTTGGGTCCAATCATCGTAGGAACGGTTATTTTTTCAGTCGGTTTCTCACTCGGACCAACGACAGGCTATGCAATCAATCCTGCACGGGATTTGGGCCCGCGTATCATGCATGCTCTTTTACCAATCGCAAATAAAGGGGATTCTGACTGGTCTTATGCTTGGATTCCAGTCCTAGGTCCAATTGTCGGCGGTGTCGTAGGGGCTTTGCTCTACAATATGATTTTGGGTATCGTTTAAAAGCAGTCAAAAAGTAGGTTTCGGCCTACTTTTGCTGTCTCTTCTTATGCTTCTTGTCTGAATTTTTTATAATAGCTATATAGAATAGTGAGGATAGAGATGACAAAGAAGCATTGGCTGAAATTACTTGGAGTGTTTTTGATTTTTGGAATAGTTACCTGTCGTTCAGTTTTGCTAGATCCAGCTGAGCGAATAGATGAACAAAAAGAGTATCGAGCTATTGTAGCGAAATTTCATCAGATAACCGTGCCTGAACTCAAAGAAAAGCAGGCTCAGAGCGAAAATTTTTATCTCTACATTGGTCGGGGAACTTGTCCACACTGTAGGCGATTTGTGAAACAACTGGAACGAATCAAAACAAAATCTTTTTATTATTTAGATAGTGAGAAAAAGATACCAGAGCTAGTTGCTTTTCGTGAAGTATATAAGATAAAATTTGTTCCTTATTTTGGAAAATTTACTGGTTTTACAGAAGAAAAAGTGCTACAAATCAAGAAAAATATGACTGCTAAAGAAATTGAGAATTTTAATAAATAAGAGAAAAACAAGATGACAGTAAATCTTGTTTTTTTCTTATAGCAAGGATAGAAAAATTGATAAATAAAATACTTTTCAAATTGGTCTAGATAGGTTATAATGATGTCAAGATATAAAAAAAGAACAACTGGCATTCAGATGTTCTTTACGTAAAAAATAATTAGTGATTTCCACTGCGTGACACGAACTTGATTTTAAAGAAATCGCCACGTTTGTAGGCCTCGCTATACTCTAAAATTTGCCCTGTGCTTTCTAACTGTGTTGTTTTTACTTGGAAGACGGTCGGGAAGTTTGTGTCAATATCCAGTAATGTTGCAACAGCTTCTGGTGTCGGGAAGATAATTTCATTGGTTTCTTCAAAGTGCTCGTCATTCATGTGAATATGATAGTCTTGTTTGAAGCGGTTGTAGATAGAGCTGTAATATTCAAGATTTGGATAATTTGCATTGATATATTGCTCTGGGATATAGGATTGATGATAGATGTAAGGGGTATCTTTTGCTTTACGAAGTCGCTCAATTTTATAGTAAAATTGGTGTCCCTTCAAATCTAACTTATCAAGGAATTTCAAGTCGTTTCCGCGCTCGATCGATAAAACGGTCACTTGATCATTTTGGGTAGGAAATATCTCAACGTCAGAAAATTCAACGAGTTTGTGTTTGCGGGCACGTGATACAAATGTTCCTTTTCCTTGCTGGCGAATGATATATCCGTCTTTTGCTAGCTCATTTAAAGCTCTGACAACAGTAATAGAACTCACATCGTACATTGTGATTAGCTCAGCTTCTGTATAAAATTTATCTCCATTCTCAAATTGACCTGAGATAATCTTGCTTTTGAGTTCGTCTTTAATGTATTGGTATTTAGGGATTGCCATGTTATTCACCTCTCTTTCGCTTCCCTCTCATAAAAAATTTTACCATAATTTTTCTTAAAATGGTTAAATTTATTAAATTTTTCAAAAACTATTGACATTTCATACAAAATATATTATATTAACCAATGGAAACGATTGCAAAATCAAAGATTTGTTGTATGAAAGAAGGGAATGACTTGGCAAGATTTGAGGTTAGAGAAGAATTTTATCTGAATCAACAGCCTTTTAAACTATTGTCTGGTGCCATTCATTATTTTCGGATTCAGCCAGATGATTGGTATCATTCGCTTTATAATTTGAAAGCTCTGGGCTTTAATACGGTTGAAACCTACATTCCTTGGAATATGCATGAGCCGGAAAAAGGGCAATTTGATTTTGAAAGTATCCTTGATATAGAAAGATTTCTCCAAATCGCTCAAGATTTAGGCTTGTATGCCTTGCTTCGTCCGTCACCTTATATTTGTGCAGAATGGGAATTCGGTGGTTTGCCTGCTTGGCTTTTGAAGGAGGAGATGAGGATTCGCTCTTCTGCTCCTGCTTATCTTGCAGCGGTTGCTAGTTATTACGATGAATTAATGCCGCGCTTAGTCCCGCATCTTTTAGAAAACGGCGGCAACATTCTCATGATGCAGGTCGAAAATGAATACGGCTCGTATGGCGAAGATAAGGAATACTTGAGAGCTGTTCGAGATATGATGCTAGAGCGAGGTGTGACTTGTCCGCTCTTTACATCAGACGGACCCTGGCGAGGCACCTTACGGGCAGGAACGCTTATTGAGGATGATGTGCTGGTCACGGGAAATTTCGGCTCTAAAGCTGCTTATAATTTTGCAAATCTGCAAGCTTTCTTTGATGAACATGGCAAAAAGTGGCCACTCATGTGTATGGAATTTTGGGACGGCTGGTTCAATCGTTGGAAGGAGCCAGTTGTCACGCGAGATTCAGAAGAGTTGGCTGAAGCGGTTCACGAAGTCTTGCAACAAGGCAGTATCAATCTTTATATGTTTCATGGTGGGACAAATTTTGGTTTTATGAATGGCTGTTCCGCGCGAGGAAGTATTGACCTGCCGCAGGTGACATCTTATGATTATGAAGCTCTCCTTGATGAACAAGGAAATCCAACACCTAAATACTTTGCTATTCAGCAAATGTTAAAAAAATATTATCCAGAGTATCCACAAATGGAGCCTTTGGTAAAAGAATCGTTTGAGTTAAAGGATATTCCGCTCAGTGAGAAAGTTAGTTTATTTGAAACCTTAGAAGATGTAGCGCAGTCAATCGAAAGTCTTTACCCTATGAACATGGAGGAACTGGGGCAAAATGTTGGCTATCTGCTCTATCGTACAGAAGCGGAATGGGATGCGGACGAGGAACGGATTCGTGTCATTGATGGGAGTGATCGGATGCAACTTTTTGTCGATGGAAACCGTATCACAACTCAATACCAGACAGAAATTGGTGAAGACATCTTTGTTCCTAGGCAGAAGCAATCCACGCATCAGATTGATATTTTGATAGAAAATATGGGGCGCGTCAACTACGGACATAAACTGTTGGCAGAGACGCAACACAAGGGCATTCGGACTGGAGTCTGCAAGGATTTGCACTTTATGCTCCATTGGAAACAGTACCCATTAGAGTTGAAAAATCCAGAAAAAATTGATTTCACGAAAGAATGGCATGAAAACCAGCCGGCTTTCTATGCGTTTGATGTCGAATTGAAAGTGCTTAAAGATACGTATATTGATTTGACCCACTTTGGCAAAGGAATCGTCTTTGTCAACGGTGTCAATATTGGGCGCTTCTGGGACGTCGGACCGACCTTATCGCTTTATATTCCACATAGTTTGTTAAAACTCGGACAAAATCGAATTATCATTTTTGAAACCGAAGGGAAATACAGCGAATTTATTCATTTAGTTCACAAACCTACATTTAAAACAATAAAGGGGGCAAAATTATGACAATTGTAGGGAATCGGATTGATGGACGTTTGATCCATGGGCAAGTAGCTAATCTTTGGACTACAAAATTAAACATCTCACGTATCATGGTAGTAGATGATGAAGTAGCAGAAAATGCTATTGAAAAAAGCGGCTTGAAATTGGCGACACCAGCTGGTGTGAAATTGAGTGTTTTACCAGTTGCAAAAGCAGCAGAAAATATTCTAGCCGGCAAATATGATAGCCAACGCCTGCTCATTGTTGCGAGAAAGCCAGACCGCTTTTTGAAATTAGTAGAAGCAGGCGTGCCAATTGAAACACTCAATGTAGGCAATATGTCGCAAACACCTGAAACGCGTTCTATCACACGCTCAATTAACGTGATAGATGAAGACGTGGTAGTATTTAACAAGTTGCATGAAAAAGGTGTGACAATAACAGCTCAAATGGTTCCAAATGATCCAGTTGAAGACTTTATGAAATTATTGAAATAAATTTAGGAAGTCATTGTTATGATACAATGGTGGCAAATTCTCTTACTGACGCTGTATTCAGCGTATCAAATTTTGGATGAGTTGACGATTAACTCATCAGCGGGTTCACCTGTTTTTGCAGGTTTTATCACTGGTTTGGTCATGGGAGATTTGAAGACTGGCCTATTTATTGGTGGTAGTCTCCAGCTCGTTGTGCTTGGGGTTGGTACATTCGGTGGTGCCTCTCGGATTGATGCAACGTCTGGTGCGGTTCTTGCAACAGCATTCTCTGTGGCAACAGGTATGAAATCAGAACTCGCTATTTCAGCTATTGCCGTTCCGGTAGCAGCTTTGCTGGTTTATACAGACGTTCTTGGACGTTTCTCTACGACTTACTTTGCACATCGTATTGATGCAGCGGTTGAAAAATTTGACTACAAAGGCATTGAACGCAATTACTTACTAGGTGCCATTCCGTGGGGACTTTCACGTGCACTTCCAGTATTTCTGGCTTTGTGGCTCGGTGGAGACGCTGTAAAAGCCTTCTCAGACTGGCTTGCCAATAATGCACAATGGATTGCAGATGGATTGATTCTTGCAGGTAAAATGCTTCCTGGTGTCGGTTTTGCAATTTTGCTTCGTTACCTTCCAGTCAAGAAAAATCTCCATTATCTTGGTTTAGGTTTTGCCATTACAGCTATGTTGAAAGTTGTTTTTGACTATATTTCAACATTGGCAGCTGCTTCAGGAGCTGTCAAACAAATCGCTACAGCTCTTGGGGGTGCAAAATTTGAAGGCCTACCAATGATTGGGATTGCGATTATTGGCTTTGCCTTGGCAACAATCAACTATAAAAATGCGACTAATAAACAAGTCGTGACTGTTGCTGCAGAACAATCAGAAAGTGGGGAAATTGACGATGACGAACTCTAATTACAAATTAACAAAAGAAGATTTTAACCAAATCAACCGTCGTAGTCTCTTTACTTTCCAATGGGGTTGGAACTACGAGCGTATGCAAGCGTCAGGCTATCTTTATATGATTTTGCCGCAATTGCGCAAGATATATGGAGACGGTACGCCAGAATTAAAAGAAATGATGCGGACACATACGCAATTCTTCAACACATCTAACTTCTTTCATACTTTAGTAACAGGGATTGACCTAGCACTTGAAGAAAATGAAGGAGTTGCGGCTAAAGATACTGTTACAGGGATTAAAACTGGTTTAATGGGGCCATTTGCAGCGATTGGCGATGCGATTTTTGGTTCTACTATTCCTGCTATTATGGGTGGTCTGGCTGCTGGACTTGCTGTTGAAGGCAATCCTCTTGGAATTTTCCTTTGGATAGCTGTGACAATCGCAATCAATGTCTTCCGTTGGAAACAATTAGAGTTTGCCCATAAAGAAGGGGTGAAATTAGTTACAACCATGCAGGACAAATTATCTGCCATCACAGATGCTGCAACAGTTCTTGGTGTTTTCATGGTGGCTGCCTTGATTGCTACGATGATTAACTTTAAATTTACCTATACACAAAGTTTTGGTGGTGTAACCTTCAATCTTCAAGAAACATTGGATAAAATCTTCCCGCGTTTGGTTCCGGCATTGTTTACTGGATTTGTTTATTGGCTGCTTGGTAAAAAAGGTATGAATTCAACAAAAGCAATCTTTATCGTGATTATTATTGCAATTGGTGTTTCTGCATTTTCACACTTTACTCATACACCAATCTTAAGTGTTTAAAAGGAGCTTCTCTATAAATGACAAAACAACTTGTATTGGTCAGTCACGGTCGCTTTTGTGAAGAATTGAAAAAAAGCACCGAAATGATTATGGGGCCACTGGACTTCGTTCATACAGTTCCCTTACTTCCGGAAGAAGGAATAGACGACTTTACGGCTAAATTTTTAGCGACTGTAAAAGATTTAGATGATTATATCGTCTTTGCCGACCTGCTTGGTGGAACACCTTGCAATGTCGTTAGCCGTCTGATTTTGGAAGGACTCCAAATTGAACTTTATGCAGGGATGAATATGCCAATGGTGATTGAATTTATCAATTCTGCCCTGACTGGCGTAGAAGCAAAATATATCGAAAAAGCGAACAAATACATCGTGAAAGTCAATGATGTATTAGCAGAAATGAACGATGACGAAGATGAATAAAGGAGTGTCCAGCTAATAGTCGCTGAAAAACACGTCCTTGCTTGAATTGCTCCAATGAGCAATCTGTATAACTAAGGGGGCTGGGGCAAGAAAATGGATTTCTTTGAAATTATCATTTTCCCGCTCCCTTTCTTTTAGTTAGCATTGCAAAGCAGAAAGGAGAACCATGCTAGATTATACAAAGGAAGACTTGATTGAATTAGGTGCGCAAATCACCACACGGGAAATCTATCAACAGCCGCAAGTTTGGCAGACGGCTTTTGAAAATTATAAAGTGCAAGCTGATGAGATTGTAGCTTTTCTAAATGGGATTGGTGAAAAGCATGATTATATCAAGGTTATTTTGACAGGGGCTGGAACTTCAGCCTATGTCGGGGAGACACTTCTCCCTTATTTCAGAAAGATTTACGATGAACGCAAGTGGAACTTTAATGCCATTGCAACGACAGATATTGTAGCAAATCCTTTGGCTTATCTGCACAAGGAAGTGACGACCATTTTGGTTTCCTTTGCTCGTAGCGGCAATTCACCAGAGAGTGTTGCGGCAGTTGACTTGGCAAAAGACATAGTTGAGGAACTTTACCAAATCACGATTACATGTGCAGCAGAAGGTAAATTAGCCCAGCAAGCACACGGTGACGAACGCAATTTGCTCTTGCTCCAACCTGCACCGTCAAATGATGCTGGCTTTGCCATGACATCGAGCTTTACGTCTATGATGTTGACAGCTTTGCTCGTCTTTGACAAAGCAGATTTGACTGCAAAAGCCGAAAAAGTTTCTGCATTGATGACATTGAGTCAAGAAGTGCTGGACTCAGCAGAAGCGATTCAAGAGATTGTTTCCTTAGATTACAACCGTGTCATTTACTTAGGAGCAGGTCCCTTCTTTGGCTTGGCACATGAAGCTCAGCTGAAAATTTTGGAATTGACCGCAGGACAAGTGGCGACCATGTATGAAAGCCCAGTCGGATTCCGTCACGGTCCAAAGTCGTTAGTGAATGAAAAGACGGTTGTTGTGGTGTTTGGCTCGACAGATTCCTACACCAAATTATACGACCTTGACTTAGTACGAGAAGTAGCCGGAGATGAGATTGCCCGCAAGGTGATTCTATTGACAGATCAAAAAGAAGATTTGGAAAATGTTGAACAAGTCATTTTTTCTAGTCAACAGCTAGCAGATGATGTTTATCGCGTATTCCCTTATATTGTTTATGGTCAATTATTTGCCTTGTTGACAGCCCTCAAAGTGAACAATCGTCCAGACACACCGTCTCCGACAGGCACCGTCAACCGTGTTGTGCAGGGTGTTATCATTCACTCATTTGACAAAGAATAGGAAGGAATCCATGGAAAAATTAAGGATTAGTCACGAAAAATTAGCACACTTAAAGAATCTTTCAGATGAAAATGGCATTATTGGAGCTTTAGCGATTGACCAGAGAGGTTCGTTGAAAAAAATGCTGGCAAGTGGCGCACATGCTGTATCAGGAAATGAAGCGCTCATTGAATTTAAACAATTGATTTCCAGTCAGTTGACTCCGTATGCTACTTCTATCCTTTTGGATCCAGAATTCGGTGTACCTGCTACCAAATTACGTGCAGCAGAATGCGGTCTTATTGTTGCCTATGAAAAAACAGGTTATGATGCGACAACAGAAGGGCGCCTGCCAGACTTGCTACCAAATTGGTCAGCCAAACGCATGAAAGAGTTGGGCGCTGACGCGGTCAAGGTTTTGATTTACTATGATGTAGATGATAAGCCTGAAATCAACGACATCAAGCAAGCCTGGGTAGAGCGCGTAGGAAGTGAATGTGTGGCAGAAAACATTCCTTATTTCCTTGAAATATTGACGTATGATGCAAAGCGTGATAATGTAGTAGATGCAGATTATGCGAAAGTGAAACCGCACAAGGTCAATGAAGCCATGAAACTCTTTTCAAATCCGCGCTACAATGTTGATGTTTTGAAAGTGGAAGTACCGGTCAATATGAATTTTGTCGAAGGGTTTACGAAAGGCGGAGTTGAAGCTGTCTACAACCTCGCGGAAGTCAAGACATTTTTCAAAGAGCAGTCTGATGCAACTCATCTGCCCTTTATTTTCTTGAGTGCTGGAGTTAGTGCAGAACTTTTCCAAGAAACGCTGAAAGTGGCGCATGAGGCAGGTTCTCAATTTAACGGTGTCCTTTGCGGACGTGCTACTTGGAAAGACGCAGTTACGGTCTTTGCAGATCAAGGAACAGATGCAGCTAAAGCTTGGCTAGATGAAGCGGGGCGTCAAAATATTGAAGACTTGAATCGTGTTTTACGTGAAACAGCTGTTTCGTGGACGGAAAAACTAAAAATTTAAAATAGGCAAACCTAAATTTGTAATAAAAACAAGGAAAGTTGTATGAAATCTTATCAAGAAGCTATTTTTGGAACATTTCAAGGAAAAGATATTGTTGCTTATACATTTGAAAATGACTTGGGCTATCGTTTGAAAGTCATGACTTATGGTGCGACTGTCTTAGAGTATGTCACTCCGGATAAAAATCATGAATTTGCAAATATCGTGGTGGGGTTTGATCATTTTGATGCCTATGTAGGCAACAGCCCTAAATATGGTGCAAGCGTCGGACCAGTTGCAGGACGGATTGCAAAAGCACAGTTTGAGCTGAATGGCGAAACCTATCAGTTAGAAGTCAACAACGCAGAAAATTGCAATCATAGCGGTTCTACTGGCTGGGACAGTGCTATTTTTCAAGTTGAGGAAGTCACAAATGAAGGCGTCACTTTCTATACCGAACGTGCAGATGGAACGGGTGGTTTTCCGGGAAATCTGAAAGTCTGGGTTTCTTATACTTTAACGGAACTAGGTGAGTTAGAGATTTCTTACCAAGTTCAGACGGACAAAGATACCTTGGTCAATCCAACCAATCACAGTTACTTCAACTTATCAGGTGATTTCAGCCAACCAATTGATAACTGTATCTTGCAGTTGAATACCTTAGGTGTATTTCCAATCGCACCGGACGGCGTGCCTGCTAAAATGCCAGATTCAGAGCGGGGGTTTGTCAAAGATCTAACAAAAGGTGTGGCTTTTAAGGATATTTTTGCCAATCAAGATGAGCAGATTCAGATTGTGTCTGGCTTGGATCATCCGTTTGCATTGAAAAAAGGAGAGAAAGAAGCTGGTTCCTTGTACGATCCTAAATCCGGTCGCCTTTTGACATTTAAAACAAGTGCGCCATGCCTAGTGACTTACTCAGCAAACTTTGTAGATGATACAGTCATTTTAAATGGACAATCCATGATCCAGCACAACGGCTTAGCTCTGGAAACTCAGGCACTTCCTGATGCGATTCATAGCGACTTGAAAGCAGATGTTATCTTGAAAGCAGGTGAAATTTTCACTAGCACGACCATTTATCATGCAACAACTAAATAACACGATATATTGAAACGATAGATTATTTGTCTGTCGTTTTTTTATTTGAGATATCCAGCATTATCAAATAAAGACTTTCTAGTCTTTTTCATAATAACACTCCCTTCAATTTCTATTTGTAAAACCTAAGGTCAAACCAACTTACTAACCTGATTTTTTGTTATAATAATAGTTATGAGTAGAATTTTGGATAATGAATTGATGGGAGACGAGGAGCTCGTAGAGCGCACATTGCGTCCCCAGTATTTGCAAGAATATATTGGGCAAGATAAGGTCAAAAATCAATTAAAGATTTTTATCGAGGCAGCTAAGTTGCGAGATGAGGCGCTAGATCACACCTTGCTTTTCGGACCTCCGGGACTAGGGAAGACCACTATGGCCTTTGTTATTGCCAATGAACTGGGAGTCAATCTCAAGCAAACTTCGGGCCCAGTTATTGAGAAAGCGGGCGATTTGGTAGCAATCTTGAACGATTTGGAGCCGGGAGATGTTCTCTTTATTGATGAGATTCATCGCTTGCCTATGTCTGTTGAAGAGGTGCTCTATAGCGCTATGGAAGATTTTTACATTGATATTATGATTGGAACGGGTGAGGCGAGCCGTAGTGTTCACTTGGACTTGCCACCGTTTACTTTGATTGGAGCAACAACGCGGGCAGGTATGCTGTCAAATCCTCTACGCGCACGTTTCGGGATTACTGGTCACATGGAATATTATGCAGAAGCAGATTTGACTGAGATTGTGGAGCGAACGGCAGAAATTTTTGAAATGGATATCACTCATGAAGCAGCTGAGGAATTGGCACTGCGCAGCCGGGGTACGCCTCGGATTGCCAATCGGCTTCTTAAACGCGTACGAGATTTTGCTCAAATAATGGGAGATGGACTAATTGATGACCAAATTACTGATCAAGCCCTGACGATGCTTGATGTGGATCAGGAAGGTCTAGATTATGTGGATCAGAAGATTCTCAAGACCATGATTGAAGTGTATGGCGGCGGGCCAGTTGGTCTGGGAACATTGTCTGTTAATATAGCAGAAGAGCAGGAAACGGTCGAAGACATGTATGAGCCTTATTTGATCCAAAAAGGCTTTGTCATGCGGACGAGAACAGGACGCGTGGCGACGCGCAAGGCTTATGAACATCTAGGTTATGAGTATTTGGAAAAGTAGGATTTATGAAAATAGCAGAGCAGGATATTTTAAAACAGTTCACGGCAGATAAAGATTTGATGACGATTTTAACAATGATTCGCAGTTTGCAGCTAAAAGATAGTTGGTTGGCTGCTGGCAGTGTACGAAATTTTATCTGGAATTATTTGTCAAATCAACCGGGATTTGATAAAGAGACAGACGTTGATGTAATTTTCTTTGATCCAGCTATTTCTTATGAAGAAACCCTTAAAATCGAGACAAAACTGAAAGAAAACTATCCAAACTATAGCTGGGAGCTGAAAAATCAGGTTTATATGCATATTCACAATCCTAATACAGAACCTTATCGAGATTCTAGAGATGCTATGAGCAAGTACCCAGAACGCTGTACAGCAATTGGGCTTCGCTTATTGGACAACGACCAGTTGGAGTTGTTTGCTCCCTATGGTTTAGACGACATCCTCCATTTTCGTGTTCAGCCGACTCCGCATTTCTTAACAGATCCAGCGAGAAAAGCTCTTTATGAACAACGACTGAGCAAAAAGAATTGGCAGAAGAAGTGGAACAATCTTCAAATTGAATATCTTTAAAATTTTTTAGAAAGATAAATTGCAAGAATAAGTGCAACATTTTTACCACTTATTTGAAAGTACCTCGAAGGGTGTTCTGTAACCTAAACATTTGCGTGGTAGATGGTTGATATGAAACAGTGCTGAGAACAAGTCTTCATCACTAAAGCTTGTTAAATCAGCCTTCTTAGGGGAATATTCTCTGAGTAAACCATTGGAGGTTTCGTTATTTCCCCTTTGCCAAGAAGCATAGGTATCCTCAAAGTAAAAATCAATACCAAGATCTTCTATCAAAGGGTAACAAGAGAATTCCTTTCCATTACAGAAATTTCATCACTACTATGGCTTCGGCTGAGAGCCTGCCCCAGCCATTGTTATTCAACGAAGAATAAGTTGATAACAACAATAGGCGAGGGTACTTCTTATGATTAGTTGTTACTACGTCTTATTTACTCCCATGAGACCTCACGGGATAAGTCGTACAAAGAAAAAAAGCAACGATTTTACGCTGCTTTTTACATCATGGATATTGATTAGCTATCAAAAAAATAAAATGGTTCACCTATTTAGTTTACTAAATCAATCTTCAAAGTAATCCTCTAGAAGCAAGTTATTATTTAGAATGCATAACTTTTTAAAATGTAATCTTTCTTGAAAATATGTGTCATGACAAACCAAAAGTATCGAACCTGGATAACTTAATAAGAATTTTTCTAGTGCATTAAGTGAGGTAATATCAAGAAAGTTTGTTGGTTCATCTAAAATAAGAAAATTTGAATCGCTCAGAAGGACTGATGCAAGTTGGCCTTTAACTTGCTCACCCCCAGAGAGCTTGCCAAACGGAACAAATATTTTATCAAATTTTAAATCTAGCATTGCAAGAAAGTTTATAATTAATTGTTTATTATGACTACTTGTTTCATATATATTATCAAAGAGTGTTTTATCTTGGTCTAGTGTATTTAATTCTTGACTAAAATACCCAATTTTTAAACCTTTTGAAAAATATCCATCTATTTCTTGATTTACTATACTTTTTAATAATGTAGTCTTTCCAGATTTATTTCTTCCAGTTAACAACCATTTTTCTCCAAACCTCATTTTTATTTGAGGTATATAAAGATCTATAAAATTTGTACTTAGCTTGCTTTCTTTTAATTCGATCATTGTATTAGAAGAATACTCTAATGTGGAGCTTATTGTTTTAAACTTAATTTGTGTTTTAGGTGAAGGTCGGGAAGGTGCAGTCAATCTACTTAATCTTTTTTCAATAGCTTTGGCTGATTTGGCCATGGCTTTTTCTTGACTATCGTAGCTCCCCATTTTTGAACGCGCTTTCCAGTCTGAGTTGCTGATTCTATTAGAACTT
>ERZ772957.229-NODE-229-length-48473-cov-7.193110_pt1 | contig 48473 bp, 68 predicted proteins | sample MGYA00580682_ERZ772957 | MGnify/ENA primary metagenome ERZ772957 (study PRJEB29015, sample SAMEA2737921) | human oral metagenome | biome: human oral; feature: human-associated habitat; material: dental | place: China | collected 2025 ... | reverse complement strand
GTGCCGCAAACTACGATGAAATCGCTATTTTTAATCGTCTGTGAATCCGCATTATAAAATTTCGTGCCGCTAAGCTTTGAAAATTCGCGCAGGAATTTTTGATACGCAAACGCTTCGTCGTTGATCAAAGCGAGCTTAAATTTTTGCCGCAAAAGCTCTAAAATCCGCGCCTCTTCGTTGGTAACGAAGCTATTAAATTTGATGTTTTTGATCTCGCCGTCCTCGATGCCGTGCACGATGCGGTTAAAAACCGCATCGTTTTTGCTCGCCCGCTCGTTTGAAAAATCCCAGCCGAAGCGCGCTCCTGCATGCAGGACGCTAAAATTTATGTCGCTGCTAACGCGATAAATTTTTTCACGCGGCTCGCCTATGCCGCGGCGCTTGATCTCGTAATAAAGCAGTTCGCAATCGCTGCTGTGCGGATTGGAAGCGGGGATTTGGCGCAGCTCCCAGGCGTTTGAAACGTATTTAAACGCGCTCTCCACCAAAGCTCCCGTCGGGCAGACCGCCGCGCTCTCGCCGTAGTTTACGCAATCATCATTTTCATTTACCCGCGCGATTAGGCTTTTTTGCAACTTGTTCCACACGGCGTAGGCATCTTTTGGCATCGCGTCCTTTTGCTCCTTACTCGGCGCGTCTCCGCCGCGCGGAACGAGCTTAAACGCATCTACGCCCAAGCGGTCTTTCGCGGCGGTGATACAGCGCTCGCAAACGATGCAAAGGCTAGGATCGTAGCTCAAATATCCCCAATCCTGCACCTCGCGCGCTGTATCGCGGATAGCGTAACTTTGGGCATTTGTGCGCATCAGATGGGCTAAATTTTGAAGCTCGCACTCGCCGCTTTGATCGCAAACCCCGCACGCCATCGGATGGTTAATACAATAAACCTGCGTGATCGCCTCGCGCTCGGCGTCGATCTCGGGGCTGCGGCTGTAAACGACCATGCCGTCTTTGGCCTTGGCGTTGCAGCTATAGACGCGCTTGCCGTCCGCTTCGACCATACAAAGCCTACATGCTAATGTCGGCGTGCCGCCGCTTAGATAACAAAGTGCAGGGATGAAAACGCCGCAGCGACGCGCGACCTGCAAGATATACTCGCCCTCGTCGCACTCGCAAGCTTTACCGTCGATCGTGATTTTTGCCATTTTAAACCTTAGAAATTTCGGCTAGTTCGAAATTATAGCCGCTAAAGCCCCGTCCGCCCGAGCCTAGAAGCGCGATCGCGCCATTTATCCACCCCTCTTGGATAAATTCTTTTTCCAAATTTAAATGCGGCGTTTTGATGCGGACGCGATCGCCGTATTTGATCTTTGCGACCATACTAAAATACACTCCGCCGACGAGCCGATCATCCGCATCGTGTTTGAAAACCACGGCGCCGTCGAAGTTCATAGGCTCTTTAAGCGGGCTTAAATTTACCGCATGCGGTGCGGCCAGCTCCACTTGCTCGCCGCGTAAGCTTAAAATTTTAACTCCGAATTCTGCCGCTATGAGAGACAGAAAAGCTTTGATATTTTCGGCATCGGGATGAGTTTTAATAAGCGCATCGTCGATCAAAAGCGCGTCGCAGCCTCCCCGTAAAAACTCGCAAATCTGCTCGATCTCCTCCTCGCCCACGTTGCTTTCGCCGTTTAGGTACTCCAGATCCAGATCCGCAAAATAGGGCTCGTCGCAAAAGCTCGCGCAGATTAGCGCCAGCACGAAGCTTTGCGCGCCGATCTCGCATTTAATCAGCTCACTTTCTAAATACGGATCTTGCAACGGCGATACGCTTAAAATTTTAGCGTGTTTAAAACCTTCCGTAAGCCCCGGACTTTGCAGTCTAAGTAGCGGCGCAAAATTTAAAATTTTCATATTCTCCCCTTTTTTGCGACTATCATCCAATCGACCTGGTTATAGCGGATTGAGCTTAAAAGCGTGGAATTTAGCCCCTCGACTAGATCGGCGCTCTTTTGAACCGCGCTGAAATCGCCCATCTCAAACATAAAGATCATCGTCTCGCCGCGAGCGGAATTTTTTAAAATTTCGCCCATGCGGTTTAAAAATTTATCGCCCAGATGCCTTAAATCGTAGCGCTTCATCGATCCACCTCGCCTAAGATAATATTAGTGCTGCCGATGATCGCCGCGGCGTCGGCAAGATACTGCCCGGGTAAAATTTCTTCATAGACCGCGCAGTGCCAAAAGCTCGGCGTGCGGATCTTAAGGCGGTACGGGCGGCTTTCGCCCATCGAGCGGATATAAAATCCAAGCTCGCCCTTAGGACTCTCGCTCGCGGCGTAAATTTCGCCCACGGGCGGGCGTAAGCCCTGCGTAACCAGCACAAAATGCTGCATCAGCGAGTAGTTTTGCGTCATAATCTGCTCTTTGCTAGGATTTACGTAAGCGGGATCGATCGCTAAAATTTGCGGATCGCTCAGCGGATAGTGCTTCGCGCACTGGCGCAAAATTTTAAGGCTCTCGCGCATCTCCGCCATATAGCACTTATATCGAGCATAACAGTCGCCCTCGCTCGCATACGGCACGTCGAAATCAAGCTCGTCGTAGATGAGATAGGGCTCTTCCTTGCGGATATCCCACGCATGCCCGCTAGCGCGCAAGCTCACTCCGCTACAGCCGCAGCTAAGGGCATCTTCGTGCGAGATCACGCCCACGCCCTCGGTTCGCATAAGCCAAATTCTATTCGTATCGAGCATATCTTCAAATTCTTTAATGTCGCTTGGAAATTCGTCGCAAAATTTCAACATCTCTTCTAACCAGCCGTTAGGCAGGTCCAAAAATACGCCGCCGATTTTGATATTATTGTGCGTAAGGCGCGCGCCGCAGTATTTTTCTATGAGATCAAGTATGTATTCGCGCGAACGAAAACAGTATAGAAATACCGTCATCGCGCCGATGTCAAGCGCATGCGTGCCCAAAAACAGAAGGTGCGAGCTGATGCGATTGAGCTCAAGCAAGATTGTGCGGATGATCTGCGCGCGGCGCGGCACTTCAATACCGCAGAGCTTCTCGACCGCAGCGCAAAAGCCGTAGTTGTTCGAGCCTGATGCGATGTAATCGATGCGATCTGTTACGGGGACGAACTCTGCGTAGATCATATTTTCGGCCATCTTTTCGATGCCTCGGTGCATGTAACCTACGCCGGGGCGGGCTCGCACGATACGCTCGCCGTCAAGCTCCAACACGAGCTTTAGTTGGCCGTGCGCGCTTGGATGCTGCGGACCGAAATTTAAGATCATATTCGCGCCCTCACGCTCGTACTCGATGTTTTCGAAAAAAGGTCTTAGCTTGCTTGGATTTTGCATTATTTTCTCTTTGTGATGATCTTATAAATTCCGCGTTTAGCGCGTTTTACGAAGCGCACGCCGCCCTCTTCCTGATATTCTTGTAAAATTTTCTCTTGCGGCCGCGGCTCGCCGTAACCGCTCTCGTGATAGAGCCGCGTAAAGTTAAAGGTATCCTTTTCATCTACGAATGCGGAATTTCGGTTCTCTTCGCCGATCCGCTCGCGTGCGCCAACCCCAAAAATTTTATCCACCTCGTACCACTTGGCAAACTCGTCTCCTTGTAGCGGATAGGATTTCAAAAGCGGATGTCCGAACCAATCATCGGGCATTATTAGGCGCGCTAAATTTGGATGATTTTCAATCCAAACGCCCATCATATCGTATAGCTCGCGCTCCGCCCAGTTCGCGCTTTTGTAGATGCCCGCAGCGCTTTGTAAAAAGCTCTCGTTTGACACGAAGCACTTTAGCCGCGCACGGCGCGCCCTTTTGATATCCAAAAGCTGATAAAAAACCTCGATGCCGCCGTGAGCCTCGGTAAAATCCACGCCGCTTAGCTCGCATAAAATTTCATATCCCGCGCTCTTAAGCGCGCGCAGCGCCGCTAAATTTTGCGCAGGCTCTACGTAGAGCACGAGGGTGTTAAATTCCACGTACGAGTTTAAAATTTTAACGCCTTCAAGCGCGTCCAGATCATCTTTAAAATCGCTTGCGCTTGCGTCTAACTTCTGCGTCTCCTCGGGGATGAAAAATCTGTCTTTGTAGTAATTCTTTTTACTCTGATCCCCTTTGGGATTAAATTTTCTCATCAGATCAGCCTTTTTGCCTTTTGCGCGCGGCGCGGGCTTTGAGAGCGGATCTTTTTTTGCAACACCATCATCGCAAACTGTAGCGTCTCGGGGCGAGGCGCGCATCCAGGCAGATAGATATCCACGGGCACTATGCGGTCGCAGCCTTGCACCGTCGCGTAGGTATTAAACATCCCTCCGGTATTGGCGCAGCTGCCCATGCTGATGACCCATTTGGGCTCGGGCATCGCGTCGTATAGGCGGCGCGTAAACTCGGCGTGCTTTTTGCTAAGCGTGCCTGCGATTATCATCACATCCGATTGCTTAGCGCTTGCACGAAATATCGTGCCGAAGCGGTCGAAGTCAAATCTGCCCGCGCCCGCCGCCATCATCTCGATCGCACAGCAAGCAAGCCCGTACGTCATCGCCCACAAAGAGTTGCTCCTACCCCACGCAATTAGCTTATCGACGGTGGTAAGAACTACTGGAAGCCCGTTTTCGCGCGCGTAGTTTATCTTATGCTCTGCCAATTTAGCGCTCCTTTTTTCCAGGCGTAGATGAAACCGATGCCTAATAATACGATGAAAAACGCCATCTCCACGAGCCCGAACACGCCTAAAATTTTAAAATTTACCGCCCACGGAAACATAAAGATAATCTCGACGTCAAAAAGTATGAAAAGCACGGCTATCAAAAAAAAGTGGGAGTTCATTCGGTTAGGCTGTTTGACGGCCTCGGGACCGCTTTCGTAAATTTCGCCCTTTAGCCGCTCGTCGCGCCTATCTGCTAAACGCGAGCCTACCAAAGAGGATAGTTTAACGATGAGCGAAAAGACGCAAAAAGCCAGGATTAGCATTACGAATATTCCGAAATACGGGCTTTGCAGCGGAATTCTAGACATTTTTCGCCTCGGTTTTAAAATTTAATGTGGATTGTAACGAAGTATTGATTTAATAAAGCTTAGCGCGCGCCACTAAATTCGCTTTTAAAAGTAAAATTTAATATACCTCTATCGTGCGATTTAGTGGGGATAAAACGACAGGGTAATTGCAATGGCGCAAAAATCAACTCTGCTCGCACCTAGAGGTGCAAGAATGTGCCAAATTGTGCCAAAAAGCTATTTTGCAAAAGCTTTTTGCATCTTGGCTATGTTCTCCTCACTCGGTATGTAATGCGTATAAACTCGCGTTATCATATCGATATTGCTATGCCCTACGTTTCGCGCGATAAGTGCCAAATCAAGTCCGCTAGCTACACACTGCGAAATAAACGTGTGCCTAGTCGAGTGCAGGGTTTGCACCTCAAAGCCTAGCCGCTCGCATAGCGCTTTAAATTTCCGCTGCATCGTTCGCACGTCGAGCTTAAAAATCCGCTCGCTCTCCTCGCCCCTTTTCATCGTAGCGATGAAACTCTTTAGCGGATCGAGCAAGACCGCATATCTATTTTTCCCATTTTTAGGCGTTTGACTGATTGCGCCTAGCGTATGAACGAGGGTTTTGCTTATGCTTATCGCTCGTTCGCCTATGTCCCCCCACGTAAGAGCGAGAATTTCGCCGCAGCGAGCGCCGGAGTAAAAGGCGAAATATAAGAAAGCCTTTAGCTCTCCCTCCGCCTCTTGTAGCATAGCGGCTACCTCCTGCGGGCTATATGCGCTCTTTGGTTGCACCTTTACGTGCAGGCGCGGTAAGATGCACGGATTGCGATCTATCACACCTTTTTGTATCGCTAGCGTAAAAGCGCTTTTAAACGGCGCGAAATACGCTCTTAGCGAATTATCTTTCAGCCCGCGAGCTCGTAGTTTTTTCGTCGCTATATCAAAATCTAGCGGCGAATAATCCTCGATGTTCTTATCGGGTAGCACCGCGAAAACCGCTTGTTTGTAGCTTTCATACGCCGCCTCCGTAGAAATCTTTTCTACGCCCTCGATAACTTCGTCCACGAAAGAGCTTAGTTTAAAATTCTTTCGCGGCGCGATTTTTAGCTCCGCTTGCCTCTTTACGTCGGGCAATATCTCCTCAATCGCCCGCGCCCTGTTTTCGGGGGTGTCGTCCAGCCCTAACGCCCGCCTAAAACGCCTCTTGTCTATCGTCCAGCTCGCATAGAGCCGTCCGCCTCTTGAATAAATCTTTGCCATCGCTACCCCTTCACCATTTTAAGGAGCGCGTTTTTACTCCATAGAATTTTACCGCGCTCTGCCTTATCGTTTGCTTTTTTCCAATCTACGCCCTCGCGCAACTTTCCGGAGCGGCGCATATTTTTCATCGCCATAGCGTCTTTACCTATGAGCTCTCCAGCTCTTTTATCGCCTCCTATCCATTCAGGCATATAGTTTTCGATATGATAATCCCGCATCATTTCGCACATTATGGAATAAAACGTGGCGCGAAACTCCGTGCTTTGCATTACATCGCGCACGGCATCGTTTAGGCTCTTTTCCAATACTTGCGCGTTTAGCGCTACGATCGTTTTTCCCATTTCTCATCCCATCTTTTTTGTATCTCTATTATTGTTTGTGCCTCAGCTCCTGCTATGATTTCGTCCGCAGTCTGTTCCGTTTCAGAGTCAAAAAACTCAAAAGTCTTATAGAATATCTTTACATCTCCCCTTCGCATAGGCGGGATATAGGACTCAAAAAATGCGGCGAATTCTTTTCCTACGATCTCTTTCCAAACGCGTCCGTGAGACTTGACGATTTTAAAAGCTTTCCACGAGTAAAACTCGAAATCCCCATCTGCGTCGATGTTTTGCATACTGGATGTTATTATGGATAGATTGTCGAATGCGTTACTTCCTCGTCTGCTTCTTTGACCGGTAGCCGTGGTAAGCGTAAATGCAAATCGCGCGATTTTTTCGTCCGGATCGCGCACATATATTATTAATGTGTCGCGCCCTCTAAAATCAGCGTATAAATAGGCACTAAAGCACGTGAGCTTGCGATAATATCCACTTCGTAATATCCAGTCTCTTTGTGCAAAATACGCTTCTAGTGAATTCATTCTTAAGCCTTTTATGTTAAAATATCTCTGCCTCTTCACAAGCCCCGCAAGGGGCTTTAATCTTTATCTCTAAGCGTAAAAGCCGCTCTAGCCTCTCGAGTTTCTCAAAGCTCACGTAAAAAAGTAACGGCACTATTCGCCCGATCACTTCTACGCTTTTAGTTTCGACAAACTTTCCTTTGTTTCTTTTGTGAAACTGCTCTATTCGCCTTATCATCTCGCGCTCTTTTTCACGATCGGGGCTACTCATTTCTCATCCTTTGCTTTACTCGCTTCTTTCATGGCCTTCCGCTCACGAGTCAGAAACTCCGCGCGCGCCTCCTCGCTCATTGCCAAAAGCGCCTCTAAGTTCTCGCACATTTTCTGCACTATCTTCGCGCCGCGATGCCACTTAAAGCGCAGAAATCGCTGAAGCACATTTAAGTGCAGCGAGCCCGTGCCTTTGTGCGCGATCCACGCAAGCTCATAATCGCTTGCGACTAATTCGATCGCCTCATAATAAAGCCGCTCTATCCGCTCTTTAAGCTCGGGCGTGATCGGATCTTTAAAGGCTAGATAGTAGCGCTCCGTCTCTATCTGTAGCACTCCGCCTACTTTACGAAAGCGATCCGCACGCCCGATCTTTCGGTCTTTACTAGCCTGCACGTCGATTACGTAGAGTTTTTTGCCCTCGCGCTTTGCAAATTCTCTAGCATCCATCCACATTGAATATCTGCCTTAAAATTTCTGGGTTTCGTAGTCGCTAATCTTTTCTTGCATTTTGCTAAGGCTATTTTGCAAACTCATCAGCTTCTCTCTTAGCTGCCCGTCTTTACCGAAAACATCCACTATCCCTTCAGGCGTCCAATCATTTAACTCTTCATTTAACTCGACGATAGCATTCCAAAAATTGCCGTAAGCCTCATCTACTTCATCAAGCGCATATTCTTTCGTAAACTCGACATCGATCTCATATTCCTTTTCTGCTATACGCTCATATCCGTTTTGTGCTAAAGTATCGATGATCGTATTGTTAAAATCCACGTCCGCCTGATTTTTAGCTTTCTCTAACGTGTCTGCGTAAAAAGGTTTTGATACGACTAGCTCGTCCGTTACTACTATGTTAAATTTTCTCATTTTATTCTCCTACCTCGAATTTTGTTATATCTATGTTGTAGGCTTTAAGCCATACGTCTTTATGATATGCCCTTAGTCCTCTTGGATAGTTTTTATCCTCGCAAAAAGGTCTATCTTTTCCCAGTTCCTCCGATACATCCCTTAAAAAATAGAAGTTGTAGTTTTTCTCGGATGTTTTCATATTCCCCGCGACTTTTTTAATAGTCGCGTATTCTTTGCTTTGATCCAGCTTTATCCTTAGCTTATCGGCTTCTCTTTTTGCCGCGCTTGCCGTAGCCATAGCCGTAGCTTCTCTTTTCGAGCCTATCCACGCTTTAGTAGCTAGCGCATAGTCTCTTTGCTTTAGCGCGAGTTGTTTTTGCTCTACTTCGTTTGCATACGCTCTTAGCGCCGTCGGCAAATCCTGCGGGATAAAATTTTGTTTATGCGCTTCTTCAAACTCGATAAAGTAGCGTCTGACCTTTTTGCCGACTTTGTTTCTCTCCAGCATAGCAATTTCTTTAGCGATGTTGGTCGAGAGGATGTATTCATTTTTGATACTCGCCTTTTTGCCGTGTTCGGTCATCGTTTCACATTTTTGAGGAACGATGATGTAGTCGGTGTTTTCGACGGCGTCCGTCTCCTCTAGTCTCCTTTTTATCCACGTCGAAAAGTCTGTTTTGCTTTCCAAAACCGCGTGTAGCTCTCGCGCATTGACCGAATTTATTTCGGCGCCGTTAAAATCCGCTTTGTTGATAGGGATTAACTCCGTCATTTCGTTTCTCCTTTGGGTTGAAGTATGTTTAAAATTTTAGCCTTCATCGCATTGTGATTTCTCGTTAACGCGTCTAAAGCGCAGAATAGATCATAAGCGCAATCAAGCACCTTGTAGCTTACTTGCTCGTAGCAGTCGGTGTCTTTTATCTCGTAATGAGATAAAAACTCGGCAAATTTCGCCTTTGTGGGTTTAGCCATAATGTCTCCTTATCGTCAAAACATAATTTTAAATTGTTTTGACGGGAGAATTATATAACTTTAAATTGTAAATGTCAAGGGTTTTTATAATTTTAAATCGTTTTTTGTAGAATTTGTATAATTTTAAATTGTAAATTTAGTAAAGCAGCATCACTTTACTAAATCTTTTAAGATAGCTTTCAGGCTTTCTAGCTTTTCTAACTCCTTTTTTAAATTTATTGTTTCTAGGTAAAGCTCAATAGCTCTTACCAACTGCACGCTTAGCTTATCGTTAGGTTTTGATGCCATATTATTAAGCGTATCTCCGCTAAACCCTATCGCCTCGCCTAATTGCTTATACGTTAAATTTAACTCATGGCAAACGTTCTTTATGGGGTTTATATCATAAATCAGATGCCCGCAGTTAGCACACCGAAGATCATAAACATAGTCCCCGCTTCTATAACCCATTTGCCAATTTTTGCTCCCGCATTTTGGGCAAACGTTATTTTCCATAAATTCCTTTTCTAACTCTAATCTTTTTTTTATCATTTCATTACTCATTTTATCTCCTTTTTCTTATCTATCTTTTTGAATTTTCTATCTACTTTTTTAAGCTCGTTTTGCACCTCTTTTATGTGCTCGGTTCTAGCTAGCATTTCGGGGCGCACGCCATCGTTTCTAATCATTATGCCTCTTACTTCGCGCCCTACCTCGTAAGCCGTGTTTTCTAGGTTTTTTTGCCCGTAAATTCGGTTATTTTCGATCTTAGCTTTAGTTTCTTGAAGCCTGAAAAGATTTGCGGCTAATTCGCGAGCCCCCATAAAGTCGAATACCTTATCCTTTGCCGTAAGCCCCTTGATACGCAAAAGGTCTTTTAGATGCATATTATACATACCCATATAACCAGCGTCCATAAAATAAGCGTAGCATTCAACTCCGTGAGAGCTAGCCACGCCCGTTAAGGCTTTGTTTGCGTCTTTGGTCTTTTCTCTTACATCTAGGCGCTCTAACTGCTCGGCTTCGATATGTCTATGCAGGGCTTCTGCGATAGTGGCGAAATATGCCTGAGCTTGCGCCACTCTTGGTTTTTTAATATCGGCATTCATAGACACCAAAAAGCAAGCGAAGCGGGATAGCTTATAATCGCTGCCTACGGGGCTGAAATGATCTAATATGTTGTAACCTATGCTAGAGCATACGGCGATAGCCTTATTCACTGCTTTATTTAGAGATTTTACGCCGTCGTATCCTAGCATTTGCGCTAATTCGCTAGCTAACCAATACGTAGTGCCATTTTTGTGCGAGGATAGCTCGAAAGCATCGTTTTCCCGGTTGGATACGTCAAAAAGAGTTAGTTGCGTTTCCATTTATTGCTCCCTTTAATTAATTTTAATCAAACTGCGCTATAATTACGCTACTTCTTAAAAGAGTAGTTAAGCTTTAAAGCTAAGGTTTAGCTACTCCTTTAAGGAGAGATTTGCCCCCTTGCTTCTTGCAAGGCTCGGGTCCCCGGTCTTAGTGCCGGGATATTATCTTATAATCTTATCTTTTACCTTGCTTTTTATCTTTTCAAAATCAGCTTTTAGTACTGAAATATTTGCGTTGCTTATCACTCTTTTAGTATCAAATAGCCTTATTTGGGCTAGTAAAGCGATTTGCTTCACGCCTTGTTTGTCGGTAAATTTATGATATAAGCATCCTGATTTTTGAGAAGCTTTTGAGCTAAGTGGCACACCGATAAAAGCGTTTATGTAGTTTCGTATGCAAATTTTATTTAAAACCAACACGGGACGTTTAAATTTAGCTCCTTTGCCATAAGTTTCACTACCTAAATTTTGCCCTACGCTTAGCCAATAAACTTTGCCGTTAGCGACGTTCGTCCCTGCTTGCTCCTCTAGCTGTTTTTTAATTTCATTCCACTCATCGAATCTATACACGCACCAGCCTTTTAAAATTTTAGGCTCAATTATACAAAATTCTACTTTGATTTTAGATAACTCATTGGGATTTTTCTTCCTCTACTTCAGCGAAATATTCCGCATCGTCTATCTCTCTATCATACGCGGCATCCGATCCGTAATCATCCCACCATTGTGTCTCCGCTGCGGCCCGCCATTCGTTGTAGTCGCCGTATTCGTTTAGCCATTCTGCGTCATTCATAGCTCGTCCTTTAAAAATAGCTTGCAAGCCGCATTATTGGCTTTAATTTTTAGCAATTTATTGTCTGTTCTGTTTGAGCGAATTTTCGAACAATACCAAACAACTTTTGTATTGCACTCCCACCGCTCTGAAAATTTGCACTCTTTGCACTTGTAGAGAGCGGGGGCAACTACACCGATACCCTCAAGCTCTAAAGATGGTTGGTTCATTTATAGCTCCTTAAAATGGGATCGTGTCGCTGCCGTCATCGTATTTGGCGCTTTGCGGAGCGGGTTTGCGACTTTGGCTAGGGGCTTGCCCGCCTTGTGTTCCGCCGCCCCGATTAGAATTCTGCGCGCCGTATCCCGAATTCTGATAGCCGCCCGAATTTTGATTGCTGCCTAGCATCTCTAGGCTCTCTACCTCCACTACGTGTTTACTGCGGTTTTGTCCGCTTTGATCTTGCCACTGCTCTAGCTTGAGCCGCCCTTCGACGGCAAGCTTTGAGCCTTTGCGGAGGTATTGATTAGCGACCTCTGCCGTGCGCCCGAAAAATTTCAGGTCAATAAAGCAGGTTTCCTCTGCCGTTTCACCTTGCGCGTTCTTAAATTTCCTCGTTACGGCGATACCTGTGTTCCCGACGCAATAGCCGCTCTGCGTGTATCTTAGCTCGATATCGCGAGTTAAATTTCCTATTAAAACAACCTTATTCATTTTATTTCCTTTTCAAATTCTTTTATAAATTCGGGCTCTATGCCGTTTTCAGCGCAAAGCGTCTCGATATAGGCTAAATGAGCTAGCATATCCGCCGTGCTTAGCCGCGTGTAGCTTAACGGCGTGCCGTCTTTCTGTCTCGGGTAGTCGAAATCCAGTGCCTTTAAAAGCTGCTTTAGCGTGTCGGCACTAAGATAAAATGGGCGAATGGCTATGCGATGCTCCCTGATACATAAGTACCTAAGAGATCGCATCTGTGCCAATACTACGCCGTGCATAAAGCGGTTAAACTGCCCGCTAATTTGCAACTCGCACGCTCCAGCGTTCGCTACCCGCTTTTAAAAACTCATCGGGGATTACGGCGCCGCTTTGCTCGCAATATGCCTTATAGTCGTAGCTAGGCTTAATTTCTGACTTGCAGATAGTTAGCCCGTAAGCCTTTATTTCCACGCCGCCCGCCTTTTTAATGGCGCGCTTTTTGAGCTCGTCGAGCCTATCGTCAAGCTCTTTTTTCTGCGCGCTAAGGGTTGAAATTTCATCGCTCAAGCTTAACCATTCCTCATCGGGAGCAGCCCCCGCATAGGTCGCTTCAAACTCGTTCCACGCCTTAATAAGCTTTTTGATCGCCTTTTCGTCGCGCTCTACGATAACGTGGCGGATTTGCAGATCGAAATCATCGTCTATCTTACCGACGGCAAAAATACACTTCGCGAGGTCGCAAACGAAAAGCTGGTGTTGGATCTGCCAAAAATACTTTTCGCTAGGCTTGCCGGTGCGCTCTAAGACCTCATACTCGTTCGCGCTAAATTTAATCTCTAAAATTTCGCCGCCTATGATGTCTAGCCCGTCAAAGCTCGCGCTAAATCTCGGATCATCGTCGCTAAGTCCTACGACGGGCTGAAAATCCGCGTTTAAAAGCTTGTTGATATACTCACGGATTTTTGGCTCATACTCTTTACCGAGCCTCATTGCCTCGCTTTGAAAAACCTCTTTGCCTCCATATTTGATTTCGGCTAGCTTGTAGGGCTTGTTAAAGCCGCAGCCCATAACGTCGCCAGCCTCGGAGGCGTTAAATTTGTCTTTTCTATATTCCAGCCACTCGGGGCTTCCTTGTTGTAAATTTATGAATTTCATTACGCGCCCTTTCTCATTTCTTGCGCCTTTGCGAGCTTTTGCAGAAGCTGTGCGCGCACTTTCTCAAACGGCACAAACGCTATGTCGCTTGTCTTATACGCCGCGGCTACCTTTTGTGGATCGGTGCCGCTCGCCTCGCAAAGCTGAAGCAGATCCGCCACCTGTTCCGCACTCATCGGCGCGGGGTATTCGCCTCTCTTATTAGCAGCACCGGCGCCGTGATCGTTAGTGGCGTCGGCATCTTTGGCATCATCTATTGCAAATAGCCCATTTAGTGCGTATTTTCTAGCATAGCTAGAAGCTGCGCCCGTGATTTGGCTTTCGTCGCTACCTTTTTTATTTTCAGGCTCTCTTGCGTATGCGCTTGCGCTTACTTCGCCGTCTTTGCCTTTTAGCGCAGCGGTCGCTTTGACATAGATACGCGCGCCTATTTGCACGATCTCATCGCTAAGCATTAACGCTACTTCATATTTTTGCAGCAGCGGCTTAACCGATTCCAAAATATCCTCACAGCTACGATACGCATAACCGCCGAATTTATTCATTTGCGTTTTGGGAGCCTTTAGCTCGCACTGGATTTTGTTTAAAATTTCTAGCATTTCTTGTCCTTTGCATTGTAAGATTTAACAAACGCGATAAAATCGCCGATCGTCGTGTATCTATCCACTCTCATCAATGAGAGGTAAAATTTAAAACCTTTTAAACTCGTTGTTTATCCTTTATGCTGATTTTTTAAAAGCTTCTATGATTTTCACGCTTAACGCCACCTGCCTTTTGCCGTGATTTTCGTAGTGAAGCGCTCTTTGTTGCCTTTGGGCGTAACGATGATTTGGGGTATCACTTCAAAATATCCCGCTTCCGCCCACCTCTGGTAAGGCATATTGTCCGCCATCAGATATTTTTCATCTCTTAGCCACTTAAACACTCTATTGCGTCCGACGCTTACGTCCGTATCGCAAAGCGTCTTTACAAAGTCGCCTATTAATGCGCTTGTAGCGCTTGCTTCTACCGCCTCGGCAAACACTATCTTAGGCATATCCGTCCTGCGCTGCGCCTCCAATGCTTCGATCTTGTCTAATTGGGTTATTGCTAGCTCTAAAGCCTCTTTGTAGTTGCGCGGAACGTTAAACGGATTTTTTAGTTTTTCCGCCATCGCGTTAAAGGCGTTGATGTAGGCGACTTTAAATTTGTAAAACCTCTCGCCGTTAAAACTCATAGCGAGCAAAGTAAATCCATCTTTTGAGATTAAATAATATCTTTCGCTTCTCTCTACAGCCCCAAATTTAGCCTTTCGCTCCGTAAGCCGAAAATTCGTCCTACGGAAATCATCTTGCGGAAGCTCGTCGATTTTTGCTAAAATATGCTTGTGTTCTTTTTCGAACACTTCTGCAATTTGTAGAGAGGTAGTCCAGATTTGGTCGTCGGCTACCTCCAACTTAATTTCTTGGTCGTTGATGATTAGATTTTCCATCATTTATCCTTTTAAAATTTCATTTCTATCCATAAAAAAGCGGTCGTCGCTATCTACATAAGCCATAACCGCACCAAGTGCCAAGTGGCTTTTTTCTAGCTCTGCTTGAATTTTGGCTAGATTTAAAATCACTTGTTTGTTTTTGTCTATTTTTAGTATTTTGTAAATTTCATTGTATTTTTTCCTAAAAAAATCCCTTTCATTTCTTACTTGTTGCAATAATGCACGCTCATTACTTGATTTGTTAAGTTCGTTTTTTAGCCTTACGATAACTGCGCTATGCTTTGCTAGCTGTCCTTTGTAGCCGTTGATTTGGTCGGTCTGGCGCTTAGCTTCAAATTTAGCATAGGCTTCAAGGTCTGCGTATTTATGAGATAGCTCGACGTTGCGGGCTTTTGTTTCTTTTGCTTGTGCTAATTCGCTAAGGATTGTTTTTTCTAGCTCCTGCTCCGCCCACAGCCTGAAGCATTTAGCCTCTTTGCTGCGAATAAACATACCTAGCTTGATGATGCCGCGAAGCGTCCATTTGATGACGGGGCGGTTACGGTCGTTTTTGGCTACAACGAAATGAATACCCTTGATTATCTCGTCGGCGTGTTCGCGCTTGTGGTCTTTTATGTTAGTTACTGAAGTACCATAGCGCTCTGCCACATATTCTGTGGTAAAGGTCTGGAAATTTAGAATTTCAACTTGCGTTGGCTCTGTTTGGAATAAACTTTGCATATTTTCGCCCCTTATGTGGATATTATTTAAATATTTGGCGAAATTATAGCAATATTATTTAGATTTGTCAAGTAGTTTTGTAGATATTCTTCACAAAATAGTTTTAAAAGTGTGGATAATTTTAATAGACGGAAATTCCGTCTATTAATCAATCATCGTTTTTATCGCGGTTCTTAAGGCTCTGTAGTTCTCAAGTTCCTTTTTCAAATTTTCATTTTCAAGCACCAAATTTATAGCGGCTTCGGTTTGCGTGCTGATTTGCCCCTTTGCGCTTAGTGTTCGCAAGCTGTCCGCGCTCATTCCTATCCTCTCCGCCAGCTCCCTTTGCGTGATGCCTAGCTCGCTTGTCGTTATTTTTACCATATTGTCATCAATCTCATAACGCTCATGAAAATTGTTTTGTATCTTTTCAAAAAACGTATCGGTATCATACTCTAAATATTCCTCGGCTATTTTTTGCAACTCTTCGCATTTTTCTTTTGTTAGATGATTTAACGGGGCATATTTAGCAGTAGATAAAAAATGTAATGCCCCGACCATAGACTGCCTATTTTGTAACACTCTTAAGTATGGCTTCTGTTTGTCTACCGATTTTAGATACTCCCATAGCAAAAAAAGCCCATGCTCTTTTTCGTATTTATCTTTGTTTTTCGCACTAAGAAAAACACCAATCGTTCCTATAAAGATATTTTTATTTATATGGTCTAGTTCTTTTACTTTATTGGCCATTGCGGCTCCTTTATTTATTTAAAATTTTATACGATTATACAAAAACCTACTTTGATTTTAGATAATCCCTTAAAATTTTACGTATATGCATCGCTAGCGGGCGATATTCTTTCTGCGCGTCGTCTTTTAGTTTTTGTAGCGTCTCGTCGTCTAGCCTTACGCTTACGATATTGTTTTTATTCTCTTTCATCTTTCATCCTTTCAATATCCCAAATCTAAGATTTGAGATCGTAAATTTCGTATGCTTTCTAAATAGCCTTTTCAGAAGCCGTAGCATCGCGCTCCTCCTTTTTTCGCTCCGCCATCCTTGTTAGTAGTGCGAGGTCTATTAGTAGATCGCCTACGCTCATTCTGCTCATCTTAGAAACTTCGCATAGATGCTCCGCTACGGAGTGCAGATAATCCGAAATGCTATCCGCGAACTCCGCCGCAGCAGTTTCAAGCTTCTCATCCATCGCTTTCTCCTTTATGCTGCTACTGCCAAGCGGGCTTTTTCTACGTCTTTTACGCTGAAGCTAAAGCTCATACGCCTAAAGCCGCGATTGACGTAAAATATCATCTTGTCTTTTTTGATATCGTAGTCCTCATTTTCTGCCAAATACACGATATTTTCAGCATCCATTCGGCTCTTAAACACGACGTTCTTTTTTTCGTCTCTTGCTACATACCTGAAAAACTTAGTTTCCATTGTTTTCTCCTTAAAAAAATATCCATAAAAGAGCCCCCGATGTGAAATTTCATTTGTGCGTGGATCCCACCTAAGGAGCAAGGCGAGTGGAGGCTCATTTATGGATATGGCGGCGGACGGCAGGAGTCGAACCTGCAACAACGAAGCTCCTTTGCTTCTGCTCTGCCGTTGCGCTACTATCGTCTTAAAGACAAGGATTTTTCTACCCCCGAACTTGTCGCTATCGGGGCTGATTACTCGGGTATGGATTGTCGTATCCATACGGACGCTTCCCGTAGCTTCTACCCGACGCGGGCTAGGTGTGGGTCACCTTGGTTTTGATGAGTGTATCTTACCTAAAGTAATATTAAAAATTACTTAAAGTAAGACAAAAGGTAATAAAAAGTTATGATTTTTGTGCGAGGTATTGATCTAAAGACGAAGAAAGGGCAAGAGAAACTATTTAAAGCGCTAAAAAATATTGAAAAATTATCAAAAGATAAGTAAGATAAAAGAATTAAGGGAAAAGATAAAAGACTAACGCCTAAATACCCACGGCGGAATAGGATTATCGCGCCATACGAGCAAGGGCAGAAGCAACCCATACCCCGGTAAAAAAGGCACGAAAAAGCCGAAATGGTAAGCAGCGCCCCATATCAAGGAGAATTTAAACCGAAACCTTTTAATGCAATAAAGGACAAATTCGCTTTCTCCACTCCCACGGCAGGATAGGATCGTCGCGATTGATTTCGCTTCGCGTATTTTTATATTTTTGGTATAATGCTTATTATGAATGAAAAAGATATAAAAATAGAAGTAGCTCGGTGGCTATACGAAAACGAAAAACATTCGGTAGTTGTGCCTGAAGTAACGGTGTCGAACAAGTATACCAATAAATTTGAAGAATACGTCAGAGCCGATCTGTTAGCCTTAAACGGCGGAATTTCTATTTATGAAATAAAATCTGAAAAAGACAATACCAGCAGACTTCCTCATCAAATATCTAAATATTTGCAGTATGCCAATAGGGTATCGGTGGTAGTACATGAGAAGTTTTTAAAAAAGCTTGATATACCGAATGAGGTTGGAATATTCGTAATATCAGAGGGCAATATGGAAAAGCTAAGAGCCCCGGAAGATAGAGAAATTTCGATCGATAGTTATTTAAGGTATTGGTGGGGGATAGAATTTAAAAAGGCCTTTAGGGGATTTGCGGGAGCATCTGTTCTTCGTCAGGGCGAAGCGGAGTACAAAATGAAAAAAGAATTTACTCCGCAAGAAATAAAAGCCTTAACAGTTTTTCGGCTAAAAGAAAGATATGCAAAAGAAGCGGGGCTAATAAAAGAATTGGTATTGCTGAAAAAATACGACGAGCTGTTTCCGAAAAGAATTATTGAGAAAAAACTGCAAGTAACCCCTTTTTTAGAAATCCCGCTCGGGATTATAAAAGGGATTACTCAGCCTAGTTTTATTTAATTAGTCCCGCCATAGTTGTGATATGATGCGTCATCATGTTTAGCTTCCATGTGGCAGGACTACCAGTGCTATTGCCGCCGCCGCATCCGTTTGCTATGGTTTTGATATATTCGCAACCGCCGCAATGACTTTCTCCGATATACTCGCCTGAATTAATAATTTTTTTTGCTATTTCAGGATATTTATCAAAATCTTTTTTCCCGCTGGATTTCAAAACCATAATATCCCCATTTTTTAACGTATATTTGACAACCGGATAAAATGTAGGTATAAAAATATTGTCATCAAGTAAAGCGTTTTTTTCATCTATAGTATAATCGCTATAATATAACTCCAAATTCTTATGATCGCCATAATATAACTCCAAATTCTTATTGTCTTCTAGTAGATCACAGTACGCTCTATATAAAATGTTTTTTACGATATTCGCCCCATCGTTATCGCTGTTTTCTTCATCTTCATAGCTTAGAAAATTACTTGATTGTATCTGCACTATAGATCCGCATAAAACGAATTTATCGATTTCCTCGCTAATCATACTCCTTACCCTGTCTATGGTATTTGTAAAAATATTTTTTAGCCTATCCGAACTCGGTATTTTGTAGGCGTAATCTACATCTAAGAAAAACGTAGCGCTTTCGATCTTATCAAGCATAATCAGTGCTAGCTCCATTTGATCTTGTATATAAAAATTATGTATATTGTTTATCTTTACCGCCAATTCTTTAAAATTTAAGGCATTTAGCCTTTTGATAGCGCCGACTAATTCTTTTTTAGACAAAGAGTTGAAATAGTGATTTGAATTAATTACGGGGATAGCGTTCGGATGCGTTTTATGTATAGCCTCAAACGCCTCGACGAATTCTAAAAAAGTCAAATCGTATCCTAAATTTATGAAAAATTTTTTATTTTCATCCATCTTTTCTAGCTTTATTTTTTCGGGTTGGAAAACTTCTATCAAAGGAACGATACCCTCTTGTAGATCTTCGCTTAGCCCTTTATATGCCTTTATATCAATTCTTTCCTTGTATTTTAACGTCGGTATGTATTTCATTTATTCCCCTTTAAAAATATTGTTTTATGCTCTGAAGCGTAATGCCGCAAAAATTTGCAACGCCGATAATGATCGCTATTATGATCCCGATAATAGTTAGTATGTTTTGTTTTCGTTCTTTTTTGTCAGACCTATCATTATCCGTGTATTTGTTTATCCAATCTATGTTATTTTGTATATTTTCAATTTTTAAATTAACTTTTTCTTTAAAATGCTCGAAGTCTTTTTCTTGCCCTTTTTGGTCTTTTTGCCTTTCATCGCTTATATTGGTAATTTTATCGTCAAGCCTTCCTATCTGGTTGCGCATAATTTCTAGGCTAAAAAATAACTCTTTTTTTATTTGCTCTAGCGTTTCTTTTGCCGTCATATCTTGTACCTTGTTATTTAAAATTATTTTCTCAAAACCTCTTAGAATTTATAAAATACGATCCGACTACGCGCCCTATGATTTCGATGTCTAAATTCTCCTGAACCATAATGGGGTCATAATCTTTATTGTCGCTAATCAACGATAGGCATGGGCGCTTTTTAAATCGTTTGATGAATAATTCGCCGTCATATCTGCAAACATAAATGGCACCCTCTATCGCCTCTTGCCCGTCGTGGCAAAATACTATCAGATCGCTTTCGTGTATAGTCGGCTCCATTGAGTTGCCGAAGCAAGGAATTATCCCTATCGTGGCTTTTGGGCTTACGTTAAACATTATCCTTAAATCTTCTGGATTAAACGGGAGCAAATCATACTCGCCCAAATCGCCATTTTGAGCGCCAAAGCCCGCTGAAACTACGCCATCCTTGAAGAATGGAACGTAGATTGTATTCTCGCTGGTTGAAATTTGCTCTACATTTGGGCTTTCTATTTCATCGTTCAGCCAATATTCCACCGGGTAGCCTGAAAATTTAGAAAGTTTCGGTAGGTATTTTTTTGTTCCTTTGCTATCACTTTGCCATTGGCTTATTAGTGATTGCGAAACGCCCAGAATGCTAGCTAATTCTACCGTATTTATCCCCCTTGTGGATAAAAGCTCGTTGATCTTTTGCCCGAAAGTTTTCATCTGATCCCCTTATAAAGAAATTACTTTTTGTAATATTTTATAATTTTTCGTTACGAAAATCAAATTACTTTAAGTAACGTTTAATCTAACTAATAGTAATATAAGGTTATGGAACAGATTACATATAGAAAAAAATTGAAAAAGTTTTTACGTAAATTTTATAGCTCCGACGGAACAATTTGCGTCTATTTGGCGGGAACAAACGACAAAAAGCCCAATGGAGATGTCAGGTTCGCTGCCTATAGAGAGCTTAAGCACCCATACGATAAGTGGGGCGCCAACCTCCCATCATATATCAAAGAGCAAGACGAAAAGGCTGCTCAATGACCGCAGACCTTGCTTTTGCCATCGGCGGGATAATCGCGCTTTGCGTGGGGATTTGGAGCACTAGACGTGAAAACCAAACGCGAGATTAAAAAACTTAAGCGCGCGATAAAGAAGCTTCGCGAGGAGGTCGATAAGCTAGGCGGAGGCGCGAGCGCGATCGGTTTCATTACGGAAGAGTATAAAGATGACGAAGAGGACATCGATACGCAGATCAAGTGCAGAAAGGATAAAAAATGCAAACGACGTTAAACGCCGATGAAAAAAAGGCTGAAAACAAGCGCTTTTTAAAATCGCTTAAAAAGATAATGACGGAGCTAGACAAACGCTCAAGCAAAAAAGACCAAGCTAAGATGGTAGAAATGATTATTTCTTATTTCGATCTAGATGGATATCTGCATCGTTAAGCTTACTCATGGCGTCTTTAATACTTTCAGCGATAGTATTAAACGCCTCCGCTACCATTTTAGGAGCATCCTCCGGTCTTGATCGGAGCATTTCTGCTTGTATTGCGAGTTTGGTTAGCTCTAAAACTATCTCTTTGTCTGTCATTTAAATCCTTTGTGATGAATTTCTTAGCTTGGCGGCGGAATTCTACGAAGGATTTAACTGAAAGTCAAATTTAAGGAAGCAGGATATGAGACATTCATTTAACACCGACGTAGCAGAGCGCTACGGACTTCAAGAGGCGATATTATTGGACTGGATAGTTTTTTGGCTAGTAGAAAACGAGCGCAACGAGCGTAACTTCTACGAGGGCAGATGCTGGGTTTTTAGCTCAGCGAAAGCACTTGCGGAAAAATTCCATTATTTAAGCCCGAACACCATCCAAAAAACGTTTAAAAGGCTAGAGGACGCAGGGATAATCATATCGGGGAATTTTAATAAAAATAAGTTTGATCGCACGAAGTGGTATAGCATCGCAGACGAATATCGCTACTTACTTAAAGAGCATAGAAGCGACGCCGAAAATTTAAAAGAGGATGCTAAGCAAAATCCACAAAGCGAGGACGCGAGTGGAAAAAGCGAAACCGCAAGTGGATTCAGCCAATCGGCGAATGGATTCAGCCAATCGGCGAATGTATATAAATTAACAAACACACCTACAGAAGAAAATTCAAAAGAATTTCAAACTGATAGCTCGCTATCGCTCGCTAACGCGCGCACGCGAGAAGCGATCCCCGCAGATGATTTTTCGCAAAGCGATAATTTCTCGCCTCCCGTCCAAAATCAAGAACCCGCAAGATCTAAAAAATTTCAAAAGCCTACGATCGAGCAGATCAAGGCGTATTGCCTAGAAGCGGGCAAAAATATCGACGCGGAGGCATTTTTCGATTTTTACGAGGCCAAAGGCTGGGTAGTAGGGAAAGCTCCGATGAAAGACTGGAAAGCCGCGGTGAGGAACTGGGCGAAAAACGAAAGCCAGTTTCTGCGGCGCAAGGTTGGTTCTGACGGGCAGGAGGTAGGCTCAATGGGGCTACCGCTATCGCAAGTGAGCGAAGCGGGGCAATGGAGCATGAAAAATATGGCGAACCTCGCCGAATACTACAAATCGCAAGGGAGATGAGATGAAATTTGAGGAGTTTAGCCCCTGCTTTTCGGTTATGTGCGAATACTACGGCACAAAATTCGGAGAGGGCATAACAAGGCTGTATTTTGAAAGCCTAGAGCACTACGACATCGAGGATTTTAAAAAGGCTTGCAGAAAGATCACGACTACCCGCGTCTATCCTACAATGCCGAAAATCGCCGAATTCGTAGAGGCGATAGAGGGTAGCGTAGATGAACGAGCGGTAGAAGCTTGGGATGAAGCGATGAACGCTTGTGCCAAATACGGACCATATCGCAGCGTGAGCTTTGTGGATGAGGCTATCAATCGCGCCGTAAGTCACATCGTGGGTGGTTGGGATAAGATTAACAACTGCGGGCTAGACGAGCTAGTGTGGGTTAAAAAAGAGTTTCTAAACGCATACAAAGCCTATGCCGGCAAAGAGCTAGCAAGGACGCGCCTAAGAGGAATAGCCGAGCTTTCGGGCTGCAAAAGCGAGGGGGTGCATCTCATAGGCGAGAATAAAAACGTTTCACTGCTAGAAATGGCGACGATAGAGAGCGGCGAGAAATCCGTAGAGCAAATTTTTCAGGATAGAGAAATGGCGAAGTTGGAAAACAAGAGCGCGCCGAAGCTCGAAAACAAACAAACGCCCGCAAACTCCGAGGGCTTTAGGAAGCTGCTTGAAAAGGCAAGGGTGAGGTCAGTATGAGACTATCCAAAGCGAAGTTTGAAGCTTTTAAAAATTTCCTAGCCTACGAGCACCCCATGTGTCAAATTTGTGCCGAAGCTCCGAGCGTTGAGGCTCATCACGTGAAATTCGGACGCTATGGGGCGGACAAGGACGATAGAAAGCTGATCGCGGTATGTAGAGCCTGCCATCAGTGGTGCCACGCGCACAAGCACGAAAGCATAGAAAAATATGAGAGGATCGCCGATGAGAATTGGAAAAAATTTAATAGCGCCATTTAAACGCACGCAAACGGCTCAAATTTCAACGAACGACACTCGGGTAATTCCAAGACTAACCCCAAGGGTTAAACGCCTTGTAGGCTCTGCAAATGAGCTTTAAGGCATAAAGCACAAAATACCATCTAAAACAATCATCCGCTAAATTCATCTTTTCTTGTTATTCTAAAAAGAGAATTTTTAAACGTAAAACCTATTTGTAATGCTTGAAAATAGGCACCCGAGTTTAAAATTTAGATAAAATTTTGGGGTATGATATATCAATTTTTGCGCTTTCGTTTTGGGGTGGGGAGGGTCTTTTTTTGTGCAGGGTATCGTTTAGGCTTAGTTCGTATGGTAGTTTAAGTTCTTGCTAGCGCATATGATTTTTTTGCACCTAAATTTTAGCTCTTAAGCGTTTATGCGTTTTGTCTCATTTTGACACAGGGTAGCAAGCAAAGCACGATAAAAAGGGGGTTAGAGCCTTAATAAGGAGGAAACAACAACGAGTTGTGACATTTTAAGTTTCGAGCATTTTTTGCCTTCTCAACCCTTCTTGAACCTCGCTAGAATGGGAATCTAAACGACTTTAAGAAATCCTAAACTGCTATTCATATATGCCTTTTCTCTTACACCCCTCTTGCACCCATTCGTAATCAAACCCTAAGCCTCAAGAAGTTAAAATATCTCTAGGATCTTAAAACAAAGGCTAAGAAATGCAAACCCTAACCATACAGGCTAACGCCGATTTCATAGAAAAAGCCAAAGCGATATTAATCACGCTAGCTAAGCTTGACGGCGCTAAATTAAACCTAAGCGACGAAGTAAAATATCAGTCGCGTTTTAGCGAATATGAAGCGGACGCAGAGGCTATCAGGCGCGGCGAGCTTGAAACCTATCCGTTTGACGGAATACGCGACGAAGTAGCGAAATGGTAATCAAGCGCACAGCAAGATTTAATCGCGAGTTAAAAGCGGTATTCGACTTCATCGCAAAAGATAGCCCAAATAAAGCGCGGGATTTTGTTAGTAAGCTACTAGACGCGGCGGAGCTATTAGGCGATAATCCTAAACTAGGACGAGCGATTGCGAACGATAAAAGAGAACTCATCGCTAGGGGTTACATAATGCCATATCTGATTGACGGCGACAGCGTTAAACTGCTAGGTATCTACAAAGCCAATAAATGGCAAGAATAAAGCGGAGGAAGGAGCTTTAATTTCAGCTAAAATTTGGCTAACATAGGATAAAATTTCCACGCTTTAAAAGTCCTTTGAGGGCGGTTTCGCTTGATACTAGCTGCCCTTAAATCCTTTTGAAATATTTAGCTTTTTATTCGAGGCGCGCCCCAAAAGCTATTGCATTTTGCAACAGATATAAATGCACTTGCTCTTTCAGCTCTACGCCCGCAGATCTTAGCCACTGGACGGCTTTGGCTCTTTGGGCGTCGTCTTTAAATAAACTCTTTTGGTCTTTCTTACCTTCGTCGCGCCACTCTTAGATGCTTCGGTTTAACTTCGCTTTTCCTCATCGCCTAGCTCTTATCGTTTAGATTATTTTTACAAAGCTTAGGCGAATTACGGCGCTTATGTCTACGGAAAGGAATTTCCGATTTTTCTGCGTTTTCTACTAACCCACTCTTAAAATTTTTCGGCTAAACTTGCGCGCAATCATAAAGGAGGCTTCTTGGCTACATATATCTGCGCGTTTTTTAGCTATCTTTATCAGGTTGCAAAGTAGCGATGGCTAAGATTTTTTTCGCAAGCTCCGGCGCTAGTGCCGATGCTCTGATCTCCTCTAGCCCCGCTCTTAAAAAAGCGATCATCAAAGCTCGTGCTATTGCTAGAGCCCGCAAAAGCTCTTTTTGTGTTAAAAGCGCAGGCAAAATCCCTCATAATAAAACCCTTCTTGATGGCTACACCTTTGACAGCGCTAGTGAAGCTAATCGCTACGCCTATTTAAAAACGCTTGAAAAAGCAGGGCGCATAAGTGCGCTTTGTATCCATCCCGGCTTTACGCTTCAGCCCGGATTTAAAGACCGCTTAGGCAGGGCAAGACGCGCTATTACCTATATCGTCGATTTTTCTTACGAGCAAGAGGGACTTAGCATAGTTGAGGATGTTAAGTCCGATTTTACGGCGCAGGATAAGGTTTTTCGTATCAAATCCAAAATCCTTTGCTTTCAAAACCCGGATATAGTTTTTCGCGCGGTTAAATATCATAGGGGAGCTTGGATAGAAATATGAGCGAGCAAAACATAAACCGCATCGAGCTTAAAAACGAAGCTTTTAAGATAATGCGCGAGGAACGCTTAAGCCCGCCCGAGATAGCGGCACGATTGGGCCTTGCTGAAAAAGAGGTGCGAGGTTGGGCTAACTCTGAAAATTGGGTTCGCGAGATCTTAAAACAAGATGCGAAAGATAAAAGAGCGCTCGAAGCTAAAGCTAAGCTACCGGAGTTTTCGCAAGTAGTAGCTAGCCAATACGCAGAGCTTTGCTGGGCGCAGCAAAAATTAAAGGCTAAGATGCTAAAAGATGAAGAGGATGGTCGCATTAGTTCAAATGATTTTCGCTCTTTCGCGCTTCTAGCTAAAAATATAATCGAGGCTGCAGGCACTGAGATCATAGGCACGGATAAAAACGAAATCACCAATATTTTGATAAATTTCGACAAATCAGATAAAAACGTAGTGGATGTGGAGGCGATGGATGATAGTTCAGAGCTCTAAGCCCGAGCTTGAGAAGTTCGCCCGTATCGCATCTAAGCTTGAGACCTTCGTGCGTTTTGTCCTGCGCGCCGAGCCCTCTACACAACAGCTTGCATTTATTCGCGCAGTAGATGCAGGAGATCGCTTCATCGCTATTAAAAGCGGGCATGGCGTAGGCAAGAGCACCTCGCTTGCTTGGGTTGCTATTTGGTGGGCGCTAATTAAAGAGGATGCTAAAATTCCTATTACCGCCCCCTCTACTCCGCAGCTACTTCTTACGTTGATGCCTGAAATTCGCAAATGGATAGCCAAGCTTCCTAAAATTTTACGCGATGAGATCACGCCTAAAAGCGATGAGATTAATTTTTCTAACGGCAACTTCATAGCCCTTCGCACAGCTCGCAAAGAAACCCCTGAAGCCCTGCAAGGCTTTCACGCCAAGCATCTGCTATTTTTAGTGGATGAGGCTAGCGGTGTGGATGAGACGATATTTGAAATAATTTTCGGCGCTCTTAGCGGGGCATCAAATGCGATGATTATGGTCGGAAACCCTACCCGCACGAGCGGATTTTTTTACGAAGCTTTTAAGCAGGAGCTTTGGCATAGCTTTACCTTTAACGCAGAACAGAGTGCAAATGTAGCCAAAGAGCAGATCGAGCGTGCCCGCGCCCTTTACGGCAGAGATAGCAATGCTTATCGGGTTAGGATTTTAGGCGAATTCCCGCTTCAAGGCAGCGATAATCTCTTTGATTTAAGCGCGCTTGAGCTTGCCGTAGGACGTGAGATAGACCGAAGCGGCGCCGTGATTTGGGGGCTAGATCCTGCAGAATACGGAGATGATAGCTCTGTGCTATGTAAGCGTAAGGGCTTTTTCATAGAGCCTTTTTGCGAGTTTAAAAAGCTCGATTCCGCTCCACTAGCCGATGCGATCTGCGCTGAATATAAAAAAGCGGCGCAAAAGCCTAACGCTATTTTCATCGACGTCATCGGCATAGGCGCAGGAGTTTGGAGTATATTAAACGCCAAAGGCTTACCCGTTTATCGCGCCGACGTAAGAGAAAAAAGCTTCAAAGAGGGCTTTTACAATAAGCGCTATGAAATTTATGCAAGGCTAAAAGAAAATATCGCACTTCTTTGCCTGCCTAGAGATGAAAAGCTAATAGGCGAACTAGGCGATATCCGTTATGAGATCGATGAAAACACAGGCAAAATAAGGCTTGAATCTAAAAAGAAAATTCGCGCTAGACTTGCTCGCTCGCCCGATCGCGCAGATGCTTTAGCGCTTAGCTTTTTTGATGAGATGGATTTTTACGAGGAGGAAACGAATGGAGAGTTTCAAACGGGAGATTTGCTATGGTAGATGCGTGGCATTTAGGCAGGGAGGCTAGCTATTATGCCCTATTAAAGCTGGCAGGAGGCAATGTCTTTGCTCTTTTAAGCAACGCAAGAGATGCAGGAGGCGCTCCTGTAACCTTAATCGAGGGAGAGGCTATAGATGAGCTAATAAGGCACGGCTTTAGAGATGATTTTATAGCAGCCGCGCTTGAAGTAGATAAATACCGGGTAAGAAGGAGGAGAAAAAGACTTGAAAAAAGAGGAGATTAAAGCTCAAATTCTAAAGCTTCGAGATGAGGCGGTAAAGGGATTTGACTTTGTAAAAGATGACTTTTTATATTTAGAGGGCGGGTATTTAGCTCTAATGGATGAAAAAAAGAAAAGGACTTTAAAAGCTCGCCATAAATCTCACGTCGCACAAAAGATAATCTTTGCCAAGGTCCGCCGCATCACTAAAGAGATATTAAAGACCTATTTTGCTAATCCTAGTCTTGCAGATATTGAGGTTAGAGGCGACGCGCAGCTTAGCGCCATCTTACAAAACGAGCTAAACACTCTAAGCAGGGCAAGGCTAAATCTTTATTCCCGCATTCACGAAAGCATAATTGCGATGCTAGTTTATGGAACTTCTATCGCAAAGGTTTATTGGGCGGATAATGAGGTTAAGGTTGTGCCTAAAAGGCTAAGTGAGGTGCTAATAGATCCGCACGCTAAAAATCATTTCGATGCTAAATACTACGTCGATCGCTTCTATATGACGATTGCCGATATTAAAAGAAACTTCGCTAAAGAACTAAAGGATGAAAAGATAGATCTAGACGCCATAAGCGGCGAAAACACCTCCAAAAGTCCTAGTGGCCTTCAAAGCTCGGATTTAGGAGAATACCGCAGAATAGCGGTGCAAGAGATTTATCGCAAAATCGGCGATGATTGGTTTATTAGCACCTGCATAAATGATAGGTTTTTGCGCCTTGATCTTCCTCTTCATGACGGATGCCCCTTCTTTTTTGCGGTAGCTTATCCGCAGTTTTGCAGGATTGAGGAAAGAGGGGCAGTGCGCTCATACGGGGCAAGCTATATTGAACCGATGATAGATCTGCAGCGCCAATTCATAGCCGTGCGAAATCAGCAGATGGACGCCGTTTATCTGCAGCTTAATCCCAGATATTTCGCCGATAGAAGCAGTGGCTTAAGGGACGATGATTTAGCATCTCTTAGCCCTAAGGTAGTAGTTTCAAATTTAGCAGCGATTAAGGAGATCCCCGCCCCTAATATCAACGGCTCGGTTTTTGATACGCAAAGCTTGGATGCAGAGATCCAAGAAGTAGGTGGAATGCCTAAGATGGTGCAAGGCATTTCTGCTAGCTCCGATCCTAGAAACGCTACGGGGATGAGCTTGCTAGCTCAAAGCGGTAACGCTACGATAGATGATATAGTCACGAGCTACAACGAGAGCTTTTTTGAGCCCTTTATCTCTCGTATCGTAAGCTTAATATATCGCCATAAAATCACCGAGGCGCTTAGCGGATATGATAGGGATAAGAAAATAGAGCTGCGTGTTAGCATAAACGCAGGCGTAGGCGTAATGAGCCGCGACACTAAGATAAATAATATCGGAGCGGCTAAACAAAGCCTACTAACGATGATAAAGATGCTAAGCGAGATGGGCGCGAAAGAGAAGGTGCGCGAGTATGTGCGAGTCCTAGAGGGCTTAGTGCGAGACGAGTTGCGCGAGATGGGTCAAAAAAACGTAGATGAACTTTTTCCGGGAGAGATAGATTTTGCAGAAACTCAAAGCGCTTAAAGATTTTATGAGCTCCGAGCCTTATGCCGAGATCAATGCGGTTTTAGAAGCGCAAAAAAGCGCACTATACCGCTATGCTTGCAGCGGAAAGGACGCAGCGGGGCAGGAGTTGGGCAAGGATGCTAGGATAAATATGCTTGAGCGCATAGACGCTCTAAGCTTTGCTCAAAGCCTTTACGGCTTTTTTTTAGAACAATACCAAACCACACAAGGAGAAAAAGATGAATGATGACATTCAACCTCAAGAACCTCAGGTGCAGCCGCAAGATCCATACGCGATGCCTCAAACGACACCGCCTCAAATGATGCCCCCACAGCCCCAAATGACGATGCCTCAAGTAGATATAGGCGCTCAACTTGCAGCTGCAAAGCAAGCCCTAGGCATAGATGAATTGCGCGCACAGCTTGAAAAGCAACAAGAAGCCGCGACATATAATCTAAATCTCGCAGATGTCATAAGCGCTAATCCCGAGCTGAGTAAGAAAACTATCGAGGAAGGACTTGATAAGCTCGCGCAAACCAGCCCCGAGCTTGCCAAGCAGTTTAAAATCAGCAAGGAGGGTCTGGAGATTTTCGTCAAAGGTCTTAAAGCCACCATAGCACCGCAGGTCTTGCCCGATCCGATCACTAACGACGGCACTAGCTCGGCAGACGATGCAGGCGAGGATGAGACGCTTAAGCGAATTCGCGAAGGTAAGGCAAGAGCAGGCGATGTCGGGCGAGCTATTAGCAAACTCATAAGCAAATAGCCCTTTAAATAATCCGCGCCTTTTTGTTAGCATAAAGCAAAAAGGCAGGATTTTATGGCATACTTTAATCAAAACGACTACGACTACGCCCGTAAGTCCGCAGATTTCGCGCAAAATCTCAACGCTATGCAATCCCCTCTTAGCGGATTATTCGGGGCAGGCAACAATATCTACAATCAACAAAACTCAAGAGCAGGCGCGGATTTAGCCAATAATAGCTTTATCAAGCTAGGCGCTCAAGCCTACGGCGGCGCAAACGACGCTTACAGCCAAAGCCTAAATAATATCGGAAACGCTCTAAGCTCTAAAGGACGCGCCTTAAACGGGGCGGGCGCAGTTGCTAATATAGGCAGGGACGCTTACGGCTTTGCCCCTCAAACCGCGCAGGGGCGGCTTGATAACTCAATGCTAGGAAGCGTAAACTCATATCTAGCCAATATCATAAACTTAGCCAATACCAAAGCAAATAACGAGTGGGCTAGAGCTAATGCGAACGCAGCACTAAACGTGCTGGGCGCTAGAGAAAAAGCCTATCAAGATGACGCCCAAAGAGCTGCAAATGGGGCCCAGTGGATGGCAGGTTTTAATTACCGCAGCGTCAAGGACGCCGAGGATGCCGCTAGAGCAAACGCGCAAGCTCAGGCGCAACAAGCATATATGCAAGCTCGCGCAGCAGGCTTAGACCGCGCTAATGAGCTAAAAAGCGCAGAACTTGACGCACAAAATCAAAACGCCGCAAGAAAGGCTAAGGCAGATGAGCTTAAAGCACTAAACGATTTCGCCTCCAGCCCGCAGTTTTCGCAGCTAGACGATAAGCAGCGCAAAGCTATTACCGATCGCATAGCGGCGGGATATTCCGCACTAGGCGCAGAGGGAGGCGGCATAGATTACGATGATGATGATTTGGAGGCTATTAAACAAGGCTATGAAATTTTTATCGATGATGATGGAGTAAAGAAAGCACGCAAGGACGGACAAGTTTATGAGTGGAATTAAGATCGGGGGCAAAACCTTAACGCCCATAAATGTAGCTCCCATAAAGATCGGATCAAAGACACTAAGCCCGATAAACTCCATAAAAATAGGAAATAAAACCCTAACCCCAATAAGCGAAACAAGCGCGGACGGACCTAGCGATACGCAGCGCTTTTTAAGGCAGATGGGCTCTAAGCTTGCCCCTGTGCTAGATACCGCAGAAGCCATAAGTGATAAGGCTTTAGCGGGTGCAGGGCTAGTAAGCCAAAAGGCTGGCGAGCTAGGACTTCGTGCATTAGGCGCAGGAGCGGACGCACTAGGCTTTGATAATGCAGGCAAGAGCTTAAAAGATACCGCAGACGAGCTAGGGCAAACCTTTTCTCAAAGCGCGGAGGCAGTAGGACAAACGGGAGGTGCAGGCACTACCCGCATAATAGGACGAGGATTAAAAAACTTCGTAACGGGTCAAGCTGCAGCCAATCAAAAGCTAGCTAGAGGCATTAACAACGTTTTAGCAGATACCGCAGATTTTTACGGAGCGGACAGGGCTAGGGATTTCTTTCGCGAGAACTCAAATTTAGCAAGCTCGGCGATAAATAAAATTGAAAACTTCGGCGATAACGATATGAAAGGTTGGCAAGCAGCAGGAGAGATAGCAGATGCTACTGCACTAGCTCCTGCGATGCTAGGCCATAGCGCAAAGGCCGCCCGCTTAGCAAAAGCATTAGGTGCTAGCGAAAAGGTAGCTACTCGCATCGGCAACGCCGCAGGATCTGCAGCAAACGGCGCGATAATGGGAGGATTTACCGGAGGGGCTAGAGCTTACGGGCAGGAAAAGCCCGATCTAAAGCAAGCGGGGCTTGAAAGCACTATTTGGGGTGGGGCGAATGCTATTTTAGGCGGACTTAGCCGCGCTCCGATTTTAGCTAAAGGGGTGCTAGGCAAAGCAAGCGAACAAACGCAAAAAGCAGCGCAAGGCTTGGACTACCAAAATCTAAGAGAGGGCGTCCCGACGCCCGCTGGGACGACCGCTCCGCAAACGCGGGCGGATGGCGAATTATTAAGCCCTCCATTAAGCAGCGACCAATCGGCGCGCCTCAACCGATACTCCGATACTTCTCGGACAATGGCTGCCGCAGATAATGCGGGGTCGGTCACTGATAAAACTATTATACCACAAAATTTTGAAGTGGCGGCGGCTGAGGCGTCCAACTCTCAACATAAGCAACAAGTGCTCGGGGCGCAAATGAATACCGGCAAGGAGCATTTTTCGCCGACCGATAACACTATTATACCACAAAGCTCTGTCGCAGAGGGAATTTTAAATAATCCTAATCTTTTCGGACTTGACGAAAACGTGATAAAGGCCATTCGCCAAGAGCTTGAGGAAGCAGCCGGGATTGCTCCAAAAAAGATGAGCGAAGCAGCAAAAGGGGCAGATAAGGCAGAGACCGCAGCACAAGCGCCTAATCCGTTTTTAGATGAGATTTTAAGAGCTACAAACCCTGCTAATAATAACGCGTATTTGGATCAGATCTTAGCAATTACCAATCCTAAAGCCATACAAAAAGAGAAGCGCGGCATCTACAACGTTACTTATAATAGCAAAGCAGCAACGCCTATAAAACAAGATTTAAATAGCGTAGAGGATGCGTTAAGATATGCTAAAGGGGATAAAAATAAAGGTGCCGACCATATACGAATAAGGCATTTAAAAGACAAAAATGCCGAGGGCTATGTTAGTCAAAGCGAGCTTTTAAATATGGGCGAGAATATGCGTAAGTATTTAGATAAATACAAAGAGCCTTTTATCGATCAAAATGGGTTAAAAATATACGAATGGCAGGATAAAGACGGAGTGAGGTTTAGAGCCGTCATCGCTCCCAAAAAAGGAAGTCCGACAACCCAGACTATTACCTCAACCTTAAATGGAAGCGATGAAGCCGCCAAAAAGGGATTAAACCCAAATAGCAGCCTTTACAGCAATGACGATATTATAACCTTTTACTCTGATAGAAATCTTAAAAAACCTATGGAATTTAAAACTCCCGCACTTCGCGAAGCGGATGAAGCGATTAGGGGTGGGGACACACTCTCTAGCCTAGGCACCGCGATGAGAAATCAAGGGCTAGACACCGCTACAGATATTATACCACAAAACGGCGAGAATATGATTAAAGGTTTTAGCTCTAGCACAATCCCTGCTAATATCGCAAGCGCTGGAGCCGGAGCAGCCACAGGTGCAGCGCTAGATGATAAAAATAGAGCAAGAGGCGCTTTTATCGGAGCGTTGGGCGGGCTTGGGTTAGTAAATGCACCCTCTTTGGTTTCAAAGCTAAAAGGAGGCGCTAAGGTAGGCGAGATAGCGCAGGATATAGAAGCTGCGGCAAAAGATAAGCCTAGCATCTTAAGCAATATGCGCTCTTATCTTAAAGCCGTAGGCGCAAACTCCGCTTCAGAGCTAAAGGATTTAAGCGGCAAGGATATAGGACTAAGCTACGCAAGGCAAATGGCAAGCGAGCATATCAATAAAGAGTTTAAAAATATCGCTTACGAGATTTTATCCGGCTCTCAAAGCTTAGCACAGAATTTAAAAAATGGCGCTATTAATGCAGCTCGCTTTGCAAGGCGCGCATTAAGCGAAACCAAAGGCGCGGATTATCTTTTGCGAAACGACGAGCTATTCAGCGCCAAAAGCGCATATAGCGCTAAAATGGAAAATCTACAATCCGCGCTTAGTGGATTAGATGATGCTGATCGCGTAGCTATGCATGAATATATGGTGGGTGAAGGAAATGCCATTAAGCCTGAGCTAAAGCCACTAGCAGACGCGCTAAGACGTCAGATTGACGATATGAGTGCTAAGCTCGTAGATCTAGGCGTTTTAGATAAGGCTAGCAGAGACGCGCTAGCAGGACAATATCTTGCTCGCTCTTATGAAAAGCATCTAAAAGATCGCATCAACTCAGTGTTTTCAAGCGGCAAAAAGGTAGATGAAATTCACAGCAGAGGCTTTGCGTTTAAAGAGTTTAAAGATAGGGAAGCGATGGATAAGTTTCTATCTAAAAACCCGCAGATTGCAAAGTCTATGGATCAGGCTTACAATAAAGGCGGCGTGCGCGTAGTAGAAAAGCCTAATGGTAAAATTGAGCTTTGGAGGGATTATACCAAAGATGAGCGTTCGGCTATGGGGGAGATAAGAGATGCTGCTTTTAGCATACCGCAGACCCTAAATAAGTTAAATGATATGATAGAAAACGCTAAGTTCTTAAAATCCGTTAGCAAATTAAGCGGCGGCGCAGTGATACCCAATACCGAGATTAAAGCCCGCTATGGCAAGCTTGATTTAGATGACGCGATTAAAAAGGAGCTAGGACGCGAGGGATACGCTCAAATGCCTAAAAGCGATAGCTACGGCGCGCTTGCGGGGCAATGGGTGCGAAAGGATATCAAAAGCGATATAATCTCATCTTTCGCGCAAAGCGGTGATATGGGTGTGCTAATAGACGGATGGAAAAAATACCTCTCGATTTGGAAGATGAGTAAGACCGTATGGTCGCAGACCGCTCACGTAGGCAACTACGTCTCAAACGGATTTTTATTGAATCTTGCGGGGATGAGTGCCAAGCAGGTCGTAGCCTCTATGGCAAAGTTTACCCGCGCGCAGATAGGAAATGGAGCGATCAACCGCTACAAGCAGCTAAGGCTAAAAAACGTTACTTCTAAACTAAGCCCCGCAGAGCGCAGGGAATACGCGCAACTTATGCGCGAAAAAGAGATTCAAACCTACAAGCTCGCCGAGGACGAGGGACTTTTTGGCAGAAGCTCCTTGCTTGATATTCAAAACGGATTTGCCCGCACTACAAAAGAGCTTAGGCAGGGAAAGATCGCCCGCATAATAGATGGAGATGCGGCGGAGGCTCGAAGTCCTTTCGCCTCTGCGGCTCAAAAGGCAGGCGACGCGTTAGGAGCAGTTGCCGATAAGGCGGGCGCGCTATATGCAGGGGAGGATAATGTAGGAAGGCTAGCGTTATTTTCTCACTATATTGACAAGGGCTTAGATCCAAAAAGCGCAAAGATCGCAACCAATAGCTGGATACCGGATTATTCGCGCCAAATGCCTGCGGGTATGAGAGCGCTTAGAGATAGCGGCATCGCCCCTTTTATTTCGTGGAGCTATTACGTAATGCCTGCAATGGGGCGCTACCTAGCCCGCCACCCGGTAGATGGAGCTAAAAAGATCCTGCCTATGCTAGCGGCTTTAGGATATTGGCAATATAAGGTTACGGGCGAAGCTAATCCGTATAGTGATAAGATCCCTGATGATATCAAAGGACGCAGCGTAGCAGTATGGCGCGACGGCGATCGAGTTCGCACGATCAAGATGGATAGGTATCTTCCTTATATGAATCTAACCGCTCCGGCAAACTACGCTAAAGGGCTTGCTAGCGGTCCGGCGACGCAGGGAGCTTATGCGCTGTTTTCGATGATGGCGGACGGAAAGCCTAGGATGCTTTACAATAACCGCCCGATCACTAAAGATACCAAACCTATTCCCGCGCAAGCATACGATTATCTAAATTGGTTGCTTCAAGGCTTTACGCCTATGCCGGGCGGAGTAAGCAGCGGAATAAACTTAGTAAGTGATCTAAGCAGAGATGAGACAAGCAGAAAGCGAAACAACGTAATGCTTCCTAAAACGAAAGCTCAAAGCGTAGCGAAGTTTTTAGGCTTTAATAGCGCAGACTATAGCGTTAGCGGGCAGATGAAAGACGCTGCTAAAAAGAAGCTTAAGAAAAAAGACTAAGTGCTTTTATATAGCTCTCAACCCTTTTTGGGGTTTGGCGGTAAAGCAGGCTTGCTTTTAAATTTCTTGCCGCTTGTGCGTAATCGCTTGCTTCGATGCAGCTTAGGGTGTGATGAAAACCCATAAGTCCCGCAAGTCCTAGCTGATATGCCATTTCGATTAGGGTATCTTGCACGTTTTGCGGCTTACTCTCTAACCACGGCAAACACTGAAAGAGCCGCTTTTTAAGCTTTTTTAGTTTGAGGTTTAAAATTTTATCTGCTACCTCTTTACTCACAGGTTCCGCCTTGCCGTTATTTAGCGCTAGTTCATCGGGGCTAAGAGCGGCTACCAAAAAGCCGTATCCTATCGTAGCCTTTCCGAGGCTGTCTTTGTATATGTGATCCCGAAAGCCCTCGTGAGCTTTGATGTTTTTGATGAGGCTCATATCCCCTCCTCGTTTGTGATCTCTATGAATTCTATGTGTTTACCTATGCAAATTTTAAAAAATGAGTTGTATGTTTGCACCGAGTTCGTAACCCCCGCAGCGTTGTGTCCGTCGCCCAAGAGGATACACCCCGATGTTTCTTGCGGGATGTTGCCCGTATGGATCAGAATGTATCTATCTTTCGGCACCAGCTCGTTATATAGAAGCGGACACATCCGTTTTTGTCTTGAGCTATTGTGCCACTCCATTTGATACCTGCCTGCCGGTATACGCCTGTCTTTGCCGCGCTCGGTCGTATCGGGTCCCGCGGGCTCAAGGGTAAAGCATTCAAAAAGCCTTTTTCCGTCGTCCGTGATCGTTAGTTTTCCAATCGTGCCGTCGTGGATATTTTTAAATCTATTTATCTTGATCTTCATCGTATTCGCTCATTCTTCTATCTATGCCAAGCTTAGCACAGACAAATTTTTCAGCCCAATTTTTCACGGCGTCAGCGCCTATCCAAGCAGAAAAGCCACCTACTGCTAAGGCAAATCTAGAGTTTTGAGTTAGATAAAGCGTAAACTCCGCGCCAAAATAGCACAGAGTAATTGAGCTTAAAAACCCCGAAAGAAAGGCTATTACGTAAGCTAATTTACTCTTGCGCTTCTTACTCATCGTTTTTAAAAAGGTGATCGCAGCAGCTAGCACCACCAAACAAGCCCAATAAATTTTGTCAAACAAGCTATTTAGATCGTTCATTTAGTTTCCTTATGCTTTCTAGATTAATCGCGCACTTCGCGTAAGCTTCGTATAGATCTAGCATTAGCTCCGCGGCGTCTGCTTGACTTGCGATAGTGCGGTTTGTATCAACGCGCGGCACGGCTAGTAGATACTGCGGCACAGAAGCGCAGCTAGGGGCGCTCGCGCAGCCGCTCAAGCACAAAATTAGCGCTAGCGTTAAGCTCGCCTGAAGTCTCATCTCTGCCCCCTTTCCTAGCCTTTGAAGCTATTTGCCTCTTAATTTGAGCCAAATCCTTGCTTAGCGCGTCTTTTTGCTGCGCGGCTTGCGAGATTTGCTCCATCTGTTTATCTTTTTGCTCGCCTTGCTGCTTTAGTGCTTCGATCTGCGCCTTTTGAGCCAAAATCTCAGCTTCCAGCTTGCTTGCTTGCCAAGATTGAAACTTTAGCGCGCCTATTAGCAGCGCGATCACCGCAGCAAAGATCATATAAATCTTAAACATCATCTATCCTTTAGCCGTAGTTTGGCAAAATTCGGATAGTTTTTAAAGCTTTAAAAATCAAATTTGATTAATTTGCCGAAGTTGTTATTAAAGTTAAGTGAGTAAAACACAATGCTTCTTTCCCCACCCTTCCAAGATCTGGCGTAGCTTAGAGCCGTCAGATTTGAAAGAGCGTGAGGGAGCAAAAACCGCCTATTACGCAGAAAGCTTTTTATCCCCAAATCCCCGTCATCACTATTATTTAGGCAAAAATCATCATCAAAGCCATATCCCAGCTCGATACTTCCACTCATCTTTCCTGCCGTTATATCTCCTGCATATTCGCCGATAGTTTTTAAATAATGCCCGCGATAGCCCGCTTCTTTGATATATTCTTTTATCTGCGGATCATCCATCACGTCGCGCAATAGATAGTCGTATTTGATATTTCCGTTCCACCCTGCCACAAAGGGCATAAGATACTCTCTTAAGCTCGTAGCGCTTGCGATATGATTTATCCTGCGTCCATATATCCGCCACACGCTATAGCGCGAGCCGTTTTTTATCGCGATAGAGCAAAGCACGGGGTTAAAGTTTAGCTTTTGCGCGCTCATATCAAAGTTAGCGCGTAAAACAAAACGTCCCTGCTTATTGCAAAGCCAAAAGCGCTTATGAGAATAAACGAGATCAAACTTATATGTGCGGACAAATTTTAAGCTCTCGCCCGAGCTCAAATCGTCCGAATAAATTATCTGCCCCTGCCTGATAAAAGCTAGCTTGCGAGCGCTTAGATCGTAATTTATGAGCCAGATAGCCCCGCCGTAAAAACTCATTTTATAGTTTGGATAGGGAGCTAAAGCAAGCCTAAGCGTTTGCGTATGCTTTAGTGCTGCGTTAAATATCAGCACATAAAAGCCGTCATTAGGGTTTTGCTTCTCGTAATTACGCCAATCATAGGTGCCTGCGTTATCTCCAAAGCCTAGATTTACAATCTGCTCATCATTATTCGCGCCTATGGCTAAGCCTGCCCCGTCCGCTCCGCAAATAGCAAACTTATCCGCGCCTACGAAAAATCCAAAAGGCACAAGTACGGCTCTATCGCCATAAAAATCGCCATTGTAAAAATCATATACCCCATCAAGGCGCAAGGAGTTTAGCGGCGGACTGATAGTAAGATCAAATAGCTTCTCATCCTGCGCGCGGCGAAATTCAGGATAAAAACCCATTTGAGCCGTAAGAGAGTCAAGATTGTAGCTTACTTCGCCTCCGCCTTTGCGAAATAGATCGAGCTTGTCGCCTATTTCGATATTCTGTCCGTAGCGGTCTTTAAAGGTTACTTCATCTATCGCAAGCTCTAGGTTTGCTCCTGCGATGATCTCTGCTATTTCCAAATCCCTAAGATAGGGCTCGGAATATGGAATTTTAACATCCATTACTCAGCAAGGCTTAGATCAAGCGCGAATGTTTTGCCGTCCGTCTTTATGAGGCCAAACTTAACATAAGCATCAAGCGGCTTAATATCACTTATGCGGCAAAGAGGAGTGATAGAGGAGGCAAAGCTTAGCGTGTGTCCGCCCGTCTTTAAGATAATGTCGTATTTGCGCCCCTCCACGATAGATTTTAATGTAAACTCGGTGTTTTCTTTAATCTCAGTAAAGATTAAAGTATCCTCTCCTAGACTTAGTCCGCCCGCATACGCAAGCGTTTTAATGCTTAAGGGCGCAGGCTCAGGGGCAGCTGGAATATCTGCAAAGATTAGCTTTGTGCCGTCGGATTTAAGAAATTTATCCGCTTCATAAGCGCTTGGGGTATCGTTTAGAGCAAGAAAGCTTTTAGCTCCTCCTCCTCCTATTAGCGGGATAGCGCGCGACCAAGCCCCGTTTTTGTAGATACCAAAATATTTGTCGCCATCTTGATATTCGCTATGCCAAGAGATGCCATCAGGACTAAATCTAAAGGCTAAATCTGCGGTAAACTTAGGATTAGGTAGGCGCACGCTATCTTCATACTCTCCTAAAAGCTCCTTTTCTTTAGAGCTAAAAGAGCTTATGCCTAGGGCATATAGCGTTTGATAGACCGCTACTAAGGCAAGAGCTTCATCAATATCTAGCTCTTCGCCCACTACGGGATATGCGGGCTTTCTAATATCAAAATCATCATTTAGATTTCGCACTATATCGCTTCCTTGCCCCTTAGTTACTAAAAGCTTAATCGGGGTTTGAGATATGCAAAGTCCTAGCATAGAGGAGTAAAGATTGCTTAAAATAATCTCGCGCGTTACGGCAGAGAATGCGTGGCGAAATTTTAGCTTTCCTTGCTCGTCATAGACCTCATAATTGTTTTTTATCTGATCGTCGCTTACGGCATACTTTGATACGATATCGCTTTTAGCGTTAAACTTTAGCGCCTCGTTAATGAAATTTAGTGCGTAGTTAGTTGTCATCCCCTCTCCTATCTGATTATTGAGCCTGTTACCTGCATCGCAGTAACATCTATATCTTTTTGCGCTTCGATCTTTTTAATCTGCACCTGCGTAGCTAGTGAGCTTGCGACCGCCCCTGCTTGTTGATTTCGCAAATATGCCTCCTCTTTTAGCACCTGCACTTGAGCGCCTGCTTGTTCTACTTGGGCTTTGGTTCTATCTCGCTCCAGCACGTATCGCTTGCGATCAAGGGCTAGGCTTTCTCTGCGAATTTCTAACTCCTGCTTTTTTAGCTCCAGTTCGTTTTTAGAGATCTCTAACTCTTGCTTTTTGATATCTAGCTCAGCCTGAGCGATCTGCATCTGCACGCGCTTTAGCTCTAGCTCCAGCTGCTTAATTGGAAGTTCCAGCCTCCTAATCTCAAGCTCGATTTTTTTAATCTCAAGTTCGGCTGCGGCAAGGTCTGCTTGGGCTTGCTTATATTTTAGCTCCGCTTCTATCATACGCGCCTTGTAGTCGCGCTCTATGCCTAAAATCTCGCCTTCTATGCCTAAATTATGCGTCTGAGCCGCATTCTTAGCCGTATCGGAGGCGATATTTTTAATCTGCTCTTTAAGCTGCGCGTCTTTATTATCGCGCTCGATTATTGCGATTTCGGTTTCAGCCTTAATCTTTTCAATCTGATAAGGGCTCATAGCCTCTTTGGTTTGAGCTTCTGCGATTTCGCTTCTAGCTTGAGCGTCTTTTAGATCGATTTCAAGTGCGATCTGCGCGGCGTTTTGTAAAATTTGATTGACGCACTGAGTAGCAAAGCCACTTAAAAAATCGGCGCGATATTTCATCTTTTCATCATCGCTTAGGCTGGTCGCATTATCTAAATACAGATCAAATTTTGCCCTGATGTTTTCAAATATCGAATATCCCTCATTGGTTATCTCGTCGCTTGAAACATATATTACTCTGCGATATAGCTCCTCTTTAAATTGCGCCATTATCTAATTCCTCCGCTTAAAACTATGCTTTGCCCGTCGCTAGCGATAAGATCGTCTATGCCATCAAAGCTGATAAAGCCGTCTTTAACCTCTGCGCTAACGCTAGCGGGCAGAAACAGATAGGTTATGCCCTCGTTAAAAAGCATATTAAAAACTGCGTCTGCATTTAAAACCGAGTTTACTATTACGGGATTGTCAGCCCTAAATTTTAAGGTATGAGCCCCGTCGCCGCTTACGCTTTTATCAGTTAGCTCCGCGCTTTTGCTTAGCCCTTTTTTGCTTATGTAGCTTGCACGCAGCCCAAACCCTGCGCCTCCGGGGAAAGATCCAACGACGCGATAAATATCCTCTACGCTTTGCTGCCTTTCTTGCTTAGAGGTAAGCTTGCCTTTTACGTTGCCTACCCCGCCCCAGCCTATGATGGCATAATTTGCGCTATTGCTAAAATGACGCCTAAGGCTCTTAACCTCTCTAAAAAATAGCCCGCTTAAAGCTCGTCTAGTAATCGTAGCTTCTTTATTTTTGCCCTCTTGCTTGCCTAAAAGCCTAAAGCTATCACCGCTTACACTGATTTCGCTTCCTCCCTCGTAGGCTTTATTATCCCAAAATCTAGTGCGAGCAGAAAAGCTAGGGTTAGCGACGCGCCTCGTTAGTTTAGCTTCTATTAGGGCGAAACTAAGCGGATAATTTTCATTTAGAAGAGACGTAGCACTAAACTTAAAGCTAGCAGTAGAGTTTAGATTGCTTCTTAGACTTAGAAAATAGGTATCGGGCTCGTCTAACTCGCTTGGCTGCAGATCTAAAATTTGAATAAGCTTTTCATCGGCAAAAACCCTATTTCCAAGATCTAGCGAAAATATATCCTCTTTTACCTCTCCCCCTTTTACCATAGCGCCTAGCTTGCCATCTTTTAAAAATAACAAGGCGTCCACCCCACGAAAGGCGTAGGTATATACGTCGCTAGCCTCCAAGCTCTTATCGGTTGTAATTATCTGTGCAAGCAGGCTATTTCTTACCATTGCACCCCCTCCTCTTTGCTAGGATAATTCTTTGTTTTTACGCTTGCGCCGATAATAGCAAGCTTCATAGGGTGAGCCGCGTCGTAGTAGCTATCAGCTCCTGCGCTAGAGGTATCAGCTCCGATCGCATAGCGCGAATAATTCCCCATAGCTAAAAGCTTTTTTAACTCCTCTTCTTCCCACCAGATCATATATTCACAATCCTGCTCTACCGGCTTTAGGGTTGTGCCGTTGATATTTATCTTTCCACCATAGTAAAAGCTTATTTTATTCTCGCCTATTTTAGCGGGGACGCCGTTATCATTTAAGATTCTGCCTAAGTATTTTGCCATATCACTTCCATAAACGCTGCCATAAGCAAAATATTTTGGAGCTGAGGCAAGCTTTAGCGTGATCTGCCTTGCCCCCTCGCAACTAGCACCTAGGATATTTTTTATCTTCATATAATTTAACGCAGGAGCTTCCGCCAGCTTCTCGCCACTAAACGCCTCATAGGTTTCAGCCTCGCTAAACTCGCTTGCTTTACCGCGTCCTCTCTCATCAGCCCATCTTTGCAAAAAAGCCTTTTCATCTGCGGCTAGATTATCGGCTGCGGGCTTTAGCTTAAATTTTACAAAGTGGTTGTTTCCTTGCTTGGAATATTCCGGCTTTATATAATTATCATAAATGCCTTTTTTATCCTCCTTATTTAAGGCTCGCCATCCATCCGTTCTAAACGCTCCGCTGCTTTTGCCTCCGCTTTTAGTGGAGCTTGCAACGTCAGCAGGATTAATCTTTTCATATTGTTTTTTATGTGTATCTTTTTTGCCGGGATCTTCGCCGCCCCACGGCTCTTTTTCTTTAGGCACAATTAAGTTTTCTTTCTTTAGCTCGTCCATCTCTTTTTTGGTTTGTTCGTAGCAACCAAAAAAGCGCGCGATAAACAAAGACAGCTTTTCAGCTAGGCAGTATTTTTTGCTAGAAAAATCCAAGCTCCACCAAAACTCATAAGCCCTCATCCCCTCTTTAGCGTTTTGCGGCATATGATATTCACCAATACCCCTGTCGCTGCTCCAATTTTTTATGCCGCCATAATCTTTAACTTCGTCTTTAAGGCTAGGGATTATATCGCCAAAGCTATTTATGAAGCGCCCTAGAGGCATTCCTTGCAGATAATAACTCCAGCTGCTTTGGTTATCGCGCACACCTTTAATGGGGGCAAATTCATTAAGCCTTAAGAGCAGATCCTTTGTGTTCTCAAAATTTACGAAAAAGTTTCCGCCTCCGCCTATATCATTGCCTATCTCATCTTTGCCTGCGCGAGCGTAATTTTTGATCGGATTAAACGCGGCTATGCTAGCACCTTTAAACTTGGCAATATTGATTTTTCCCTCTGAATATTCTAAGATATTTTTTAGCGTGCGAAAATCATCATCGCCGTTTTTGACGCGGTAAAGAAAGGCGCTTTGGATAACTAGCCCCTCCGCGCTACGAAAGCCTAACTCGTTTTGTGCGGCATTTAGCGCATAGGTATCGCGAGTTCTTGGATAATCTAGCGCATAAAGGCTATATTCGCCCACGCAGCCTTTGTATTCGGTAGGGGCTAAAGAGATAAACTTATTCTCGTCGTAGTGGAAGCGAGCTATGACGTTGTTGCCTCCCGCATCATACCACTTAGAATAATCCGCCTCGCAGTAAGCGTGATTCCCCTCATAGAATTGCTGCCCGTTAGGCATCTTATTTACGTATAGTCGCGTATCTGTGATATGCACCGCGCCGCCTAGGTTTAGCTCTCTTTTAGCATTTGCTTCGCTGCAGTAAGGCTCAAAGTTTAGTAATAAATTGTCGCTCATACTATGTCAAAAAATCCTATAAGGTTGAGCCTTAGCTCATCTCCGTTAGTCTCGCAAGTAATAGAGCGGTCTTTTAGCGTCGCATTCGCGCCATAAATAGCACTTTTTGGAAGCGGGGCGTCGTTAGGCAGGCTTAAAATTACGCTTCCTTTCTGCACCGCTGAGCTTATCTTACACGATATGAGCCCAAGCCCGCTAAACATATCCACCCATAAGCTAGCGTCTTGCGCGCTTATACCGCTTGCAGGGCTTAGCTCAAACTTCTTTAATCTCTCAAAAAGAGAAAGATTACCTAGCGCGGCATCCACCTTTTGCTTTAGAGATTTTAGCTCCTCTTTTGTAGCGAAGTTTTCGGTATCGGGGCTAAGCCCACTTTGGATTAACGTTACGAGTTCTTTAAAATTTGAATCCACTTCATAAGAGGTTAGAGGCGCACCCTTGTCTTTTCTATATATCATCACTCATCCTTAGCGATTGCGGCGACTTCGGTATTATCAAGTCCGTTTAGCCCGTTTTTATCCAGTTTGATTTGTGGAGCATAGGTCATTGAAACGCCGTTTGCGCCCATATATTTCATCACCGCCGCAGCTATTGCAGATAGAGCGGTTTCGTTTAATGAGCCACTATTTAACGCAGCGATAATTGCATCCGCCCCCTCTTTGCTATTTAAATAATTCTTTATCAGCCCCTCTAAAGAGCCCTCATCCGCTCCGCTTTTAATCTCTATGATCTGCAAGCCCGTTTGCAAAGCCTGCATAGTAGCGCTAGAAAAAGCAAAATATAGCTTTGCACTCTCTAACACTAGGATTTGGACATAATATAAATAGCGGTATTTGCCCCCTGCAGTATTTACCGGGGCGTCTTGCATTAGCTCCAGCCACGGAAGCACCCCATCTTCTATAAGATTGCCTCTTTTAGGATGAGAGGCGCGCTGCATAGTAAGATCGAGCTTTTTTAATTTCGCGTCCTGCGTAGAAAAAGAAGGAGGAGGCGCTATGATATCTCCTCCACCTCCTCCTCCGTCCGGCATACGCAAAAAGCGCTTTTTAACTCCTATCATAATGAGGTTAAAAACGCCACATCGGCATAATCCGCATCCAAGCTAGCTTTGCTTACGTAGTTGGCTTCGACTTCGGCTTTGGTTAGATAATTACTCATATCCGCGCCACCTCCGCCGCCGTTTGCAAGCTCGTAGCTGCTCTGCTTCATATCGAACTTACTCTTTGTAGCGTCCGAAAAGATGATGTAGTTTTTCTTCGCGCGAGGATCGAAAAGCGCTCCGAAATAATAGGTCTTAAACTCGCCACCATCTTTATTGGCGCTTAGGTTTTGGGTATTGTTTAGCTGCGCCGTAACGCTTGCGATTTGGGTCGATATTTGAGCTGTGCTACTATCTTTGATAACATATTCAATCTTTTTAAGCAGTGCCATTATTTATCCTTCGTCTTTTTATCGCTAGCCTTTTTGGCTTCCTCTAATTTTGCGCCACAACTAGGGCAAAGCGCCTCTTTATTCGGCTCTTTCCACCTTACGCCGCTTGCGCCGCATTGTTCGCACTCAAATTCAAATTTTACGCTTGAACTATTTTTGTAAGTCTCTTTTAGCATTACTCTCTCCTATGGGATTATTCCGCCATCGCTGATCTCGGCGGTAACTTTAATTTCCGTTCGTTCACTTCCGCAGCTTATGGTTACTATAGCGTCCGTTACTACGTCCAAGGCTTTTATTATTACCTTGTTTCCATCTACTCTTACACCTACGGCAGCGCTAGAGCTTTGCGCCAAAATAGTGCCACCGCCTGCGTTGTCGATAGTGATCTCTTTTTCGTCGCCTACGGCTAGCAATATCGTCTTTAATATCGGGGCAAGTCCACCGCCCGGCAAAGGGCTAGGTTTTCCTTGCGCTATGTAAAAATACGCGTTTAAGAAGCGGTATGTTTTACGAAAGACTACATTGCTGTCATATATCGCGATGATCTCCTCCGCTTTGCTTTTGAAAGCATCCTTTTTTGCGTTGCTTAGCTCCGAGCATAGAAAGTATACGACGGCAAGGCAAAGCTCCTCCTCCATATCGATATTTGCTTCATCGCTCATATCTACTACGGGATAACGTAGCCAATAATCCTGCGAAATTCTGCGGTAGTATTTGAGTAGATGGGACAAGCTTTTTTCATAAACAATATGCGTGCGAGGTTTGGTGCGGAGCAGGACATTTAATAAAGCCTCCTTTAAAAGCTCCGCGCTAAGCTCATTTGCGAAGTCTTTATTGTCGCCTTTAAGCTTTTGCTTCAGCAGCGCTTTTAGCTCCGCGATTTTCATCTATTGCAGCTTTTCGGCGCACGCAAGAGAAAACGGATCGGCTACTTCGAGCGTGCAGTCCGTATAGTAGAGTTTGGCATCGGCGGTTTTAGATGTCGGGAAGTCTTTAACCTGAGTATCGTCCAGATATCTAAGCGCGCAATCGCTAAAATCGCCTACTAGGATTTTATCTTTAAGTTTGGCGTCTGAAAATAGCGGGTGAATAATAATATCTACCTCACCAAAATCGGTCATAATGCGATCGATAGGCAGATTTAACGTGCGATCAGTTACGGCTACACGAAGCGCACTATTAGCTGCTACCCAGTCGTTTACCTTGCGCTTTAGAGCACTAGACATAAAGACTTTAAATTTATGATCGGTCACGCCACTATTAGCCCACACCGGCTCAATCGTAGCATTTAGAAGCTCAAGCGTAAATGCTCCTCCCGCAGAGTTGCGATTTGCGGTAGGGATAAAGTTAAAAAATCCAGCCATTTTCGAGCTATCGGTATCGTTTGCCGCATAAACATAATCATCAAATACGGTAGTGTGATTAAGTCCTAGCAAGGCATACTCAATGTCTTTCATATGCTCTTTGCCGACTTTTTCAAGTTGTCTAGCCCACTCATCTCCAGTATATTGCTCGATAGATCTCTTTCGCCAGCTCATCGAAACTTCGTTTTTTAGGATTTGAGTTGCGTTAGTTAGCTTCTTTTTGGTATCTGTGCCTAACCCCGCGATACCTGATACTTCAGGGTTGGCATTATCTTTAGCTTTGGCATATTCATCGGTATACCAACTATGAAGCGTGTTGCTTATGCCTTCGCTTTTTAACATCGAAACGATAGGCGCGGTTGCGATACCGCCCATCGTAAGAAGCGATCTGACGGAGGGTTTATCCGCGACTGTGTTTTGATAAGAGGTAAGCATTTAAAATCTCCCGTTTTAAATTTTTCTCAATTTTTACGAAAAACGGGGGATTTTTAAAGGGGCAAATGCTAATTCCTACCCCTTGTTTTTATGCGGGCTTCATCCGCTCGCTTAAAAATATCCGCTTCGCTTATCTCGCTTCGCGCCTCCATAGCTCCAACGTCATCGAAGCTTGCCGTATCGCAAACCCATACCCCTCCCTGCTTTCGTGAGTTATATTCCACTTCGCCGTTTAAGTAGTCCACGGCATCTACATCTACCCACTGCCCGCAGATAAAGGCTCTCATTTTTTCTACTTTCATATTGTGCCTTTTGTGTCAAATTTGTGTCATTTTTTTGCACTTATGTGATAAAAATAAGTGCATTTCGGGGGTAAGTTTGAGATGAGTAAAAACGCTCCCCGACAGCTAAATCGCGATATTTGCGCGCTTAAGCATTCCCTCGCTTCCTCCTCCCCAAATTTAGTGGGGATTAAGGCGCGTGTGGTAAAATTTCGCGGATTTTAAGGGAGAGCTATGAAATCTAGCAAGATAAGTCTCATTTTCTACGGCATATTCTGCGGCGTAACAATCTATTTTCTTATCTGGGGATTCGGTTTTATAGGAAGCGGCCATAAAATGCTATTTTTAGTTTCGGTATTTTTGGGCATCTTTATGGCCTTTAATATCGGCGGAAACGACGTGGCAAATTCCTTCGGCACCAGCGTCGGAAGCGGCACTCTTAGCATCGCGCAAGCCCTTTGTATCGCGGCGGTATTTGAAGCAAGCGGCGCGGTAATCGCAGGCGGCGAAGTAACCTCGACGATCCGCAGCGGCATAATCGATCTTAGCAAAATGGACGTGCATCCTAGGGATTTTATCTATGTAATGATGAGCGCGCTTTTTGCGGCGGGGGCATGGTTACTTTTTGCCAGCAGAAAGGGTTTGCCTGTATCCACTACTCATGCGATCATCGGCGGTATCGTGGGCTCGGGACTTACGCTAGGCGCCCTGCTTAATACCGCAGAGACTTCCGCATTGTGGCTCGTGCAGTGGGATAAGATCGGCAAAATAGCGATCTCTTGGGTGCTATCGCCGATTTTAGGCGGCGTGATCTCCTTTGGAATTTTCTGGCTAATTAAGCATTATATTTTAGATTACAACCGCTACGCTCAAATAAAGATCGACCGCATAAAGCGCGAAAAAAAATCCCTCCGCAAGCTGCATAAAAAGACCTTCGAGACCCTGGACGACATCCAAAAGATCGCCTATGCAGAAGCGCTAAATCACGATATCTACGCGATGCGCGATCCCGATTTTGATCCAAGTGAGCTGGATAGCGAGTATTATAAAAAGGTGATCGAGCTTGACGCGAAAAAAGAGAAGCTAAAATCTCACAAAGCCCTAGAGTACGGGATCCCTGCCGTAGCGGGTATCGGCGCCTTCGTGATCTCGGCGATGCTGATATTTAAGGGGCTGCATAATCTAAATTTCGGGCTTACAAATTTTTACAACTACCTCATCATCGGTATGTCGACGCTAATTACCTGGCTTTTGATGTTTATTTTCGCTAAAACCCTGCGCCGCTCAAATTTAAACAAATCTGCGTTTTTGATGTTTAGCTGGCTGCAGGTACTCACTGCTAGCGGCTTTGCCTTTTCGCACGGCAGCAACGACATCGCAAACGCCGTGGGTCCGTTCGCCGCCATCATCGATACAATGGCTACGAATAGTATCAATCCCTCCACTCCCGTGCCGCAGCAGATTATGATAATGTTCGCAGTAGCCCTAATAGCGGGGCTTTGGTTCATCGGCAAAGAGGTGATCGCCACCGTAGGCACCAATCTTACAAAAATCCACCCAGCCTCGGGCTTTAGCGCCGAGCTCGCAAGCGCC
>ERZ772957.226-NODE-226-length-48671-cov-6.376748_pt1 | contig 48671 bp, 37 predicted proteins | sample MGYA00580682_ERZ772957 | MGnify/ENA primary metagenome ERZ772957 (study PRJEB29015, sample SAMEA2737921) | human oral metagenome | biome: human oral; feature: human-associated habitat; material: dental | place: China | collected 2025 ... | reverse complement strand
GCCGACCCTCTGCTTGTAAGGCAGATGCTCTAAACCAGCTGAGCTAAACGCCCTTGCTTTCATAAGCGATTGCAAAAGTAAACAAATTATTTGAATGCCACAAATAAATCGGAGAGAAAAATAAAAGCCTCAATCCAAAATATGGATTGAGGCTGTATGATGTTGTGAGTGCATAGACGTTAGACGTCTATGTTCCTCGTATTATTCCACAATCTGTACGGTTGCACGACGGTTATAGTCGACGATTTCGAGCGTATTTACACCGCCACCTGCGGCTGTTTTAATCTTAGAGCGGTCAACACCCATCTTCACTAACTCGTCAACAACGGTGTTTGCGCGGTCAGCAGACAGCTTTTGATTGATGGCAGCTGAGCCTGTTGCAGCGTCAGCATAGCCTGTAACGAGCAGATTGCAGTTGTTTTCTATTGCATATTTTGCAAGTGCACGCACGTTAACTAAATCCTTTAACGAGGCAACATCAATCTTACCAATGTTGAAGAATACCGAGATTGGGGTGTTGATAAATTCGGTAACGCTCTTCGTCATCACCTCTTTTTGCACCTTAGGTTTAGCGGCTAAGTCCTTACGTAATTGTGCATTTTCAGCATTTAAATCGTTCAACTGTGCGTTGAGGGCATCGATTTGCGATTGTGACATCGTCTTGATGGCCTCTACATCGGGTGTCTTGTTCCATGAAGCCTTACCCAAGTTGAAAGTCAAACCCACCTCGGCATAGAGGTGATTGTCTTTGCTTTCCCAAAAACGATCGTGCTTGTGGCTGAGCGAAGCAACGGCTGTGTGGCCATCAAAATCAGCTTCCATGCGGTTAAAACCAGCTTCAAGATAGAGGTTTAGGTTGCGGCAAAGCTGCCAAGATGAATTCAGACCTGCGCTTAAGGCCATTGAATATTCGTTGGTTGTGGTGTTTCGAGCGATGCCGGCACCCATAAACGGTGTGAGGTTCCACACGCGATGGGGGTTGTAGCCCAGGAACAAATTGCTCAAATTAAACATCACTTGCTCGTTAATGATCCAGAAATGTGTCTTCTCTATCGTTGCAGGACCGATGGTTTTTGCTTGCCATGCCTGTCCTTTGGTGCGCAAACCAATGCCTGGTGTGAACCATTTTCCGAAGGCAACCGACGCTCCAAAAGTTCTGCGGTTCTTAGAGAAAAAGTCGTAGGCTCCACCATTATCTAAGCCACGACCATGCTCTTGGTCGGAATACCAAATGTTGTAATCACCACCAACCTGAATAAACCAGTTGCTCCAAAAAGAGTTTGTTGAAACACTATGCTTCAGCGTTGGATCGCTATTTTGTGCAAAAGCACCCATTGAGAGGCTTGCCAAAGCTAAACCTAAAACAATCTTTTTCATTTTGTTAAATTAATATTATCAATAAAATTATCTATTCTAATTAGTCGTCAGCGTTGTAATTCGTTTGACGTTGCAAAGATAAGTGTATTTTTTTTACTATCCTTTGTTTTTGCAATAATTTTTAATTAAAAAGTTTTTCAATATCTTCTTGTTGCAAAATGGTCAAAATATTTTTGCCATCGGGTGTATAATTGGGGTTGGTTGAGGCGAAAAGCTGATTAAAGAGGTTATCCATCTCTTCATTATGCAAGGTTTGTCCGGTGGGAATAGCTGCTTTGTGTGCCATGACCAAGGCCAGCGCCGAATTGATTTCGCTTCCCATCTGTGTGGTTTTCTCTTGCGCAGAGGCGAGCATGTCGTGCAGCAGTTCGTCGGCTTTTGCACCTTCCAAATGGGTGGGAACAGCCTGGATGGCATAGGTTGTGCCCCCCATGGATGTGATTTCAAATCCTAACTTCTGCATTTCAGGCATGATTTTCGCCAATGTCAATGCCTCGTTGGCTGTTAATTGTACATTCTCTGGAAACAGCATCTTTTGTGCTAAGCCTTCGCGTTGGTCTAACTTTGCCAAATATTCGTCATGCAAAATACGCACATGTGCACGATGCTGATCGATGAGCATAAGCCCCGATTTTACAGCCGTCACAATATATTTCCCCTTGTATTGGTAATGGTTGGGGCCGTGTGCCGTGGTTATTTCATCTTCAAAAGCATTGCTTTTACTTGCTAATTCAGTCGTGTTTGCAGGGAAAAGCGTTGCATTTTGCTCGTCAATATGGCCCACTTTGGTGTAGAGTTCGTCCCACTTTTCAACGGGCTTTTTCGGCTGATAGTTGGCCGAAGCGCTACGGAAAGGATTATAGTCGGGATTATATTGCAGGGTGGGGGCGGCAATATGGTGGTCAGAATCGAACACCGGAATGTCGGGACGCCCGTTGGTATCGAAATCAATAGCAGGCACATCGTTAAACATGCTGAGTGCATCTTTCACGGCAGCTGACAAGATTTGCCATATCGCCTGCTCGTTTTCAAATTTTATTTCGGTTTTCGTGGGATGAATATTCACATCAATGTCGCCCGGATTCACATCGAAGTAGAGAAAATAGGGCACTTGCTCGCCCACGGGAATGAGGCGTTGGTAGGCCTCCATCACAGCTTTGTTGAAATAGGGATGCTTCATATAGCGCCCATTAACAAAGAAATATTGGTGTGCTCCTTTTTTGCGTGCTGCCTGCGGTTTGCCCACAAATCCCGAAACTTTGCACATCACCGTGTCGATGTTGAGGGGCAGAAGGTCTTGATTGAGCCGCTTTCCAAAGATGTCAATGATGCGCTGCCGTGGCATGCCTGCACGCAAATCAAACAAGAGTGTAGTGCCGTTGCGCAGGGTGAAGTTGATGTCGGGATAGACCAAGGCGATGCGTTCAAAGGCCGTGATGATGTTGTTGAGCTCGGTGGTGTTCGACTTTAAGAACTTTCTTCGTGCAGGAACGTTATAAAAGAGGTTCTCAACCGAGAAGTTACTACCACGCGCTCCCGAACAAGGTTCTTGCCCAATGACTTGGCCACCGGCGATAGAAAGGTGGGTACCTATCTCTTCATGTTCCAACTTTGTCCTAAGTTCTACCTGTGCAACAGCGGCAATCGATGCTAAAGCCTCGCCGCGAAAGCCCATCGTTTGCAAGGCAAAGAGGTCGTCGGCCTGACGAATTTTGGAGGTAGCATGGCGCTCAAAGGCCAACCGGGCATCGGTGTCCGACATGCCTTTTCCGTCGTCAATGACCTGAATCTTTGTCTTTCCGGCATCGACAACCAACACATCTATCGACTCGGCGCCGGCATCTACGGCATTCTCTACCAATTCTTTGATGACCGATGCCGGGCGTTGTATCACCTCGCCTGCTGCAATTTGGTTGGCGACGGAGTCGGGTAAAAGTTGGATAATATCACTCATGCGTGTACAAACACTATATAATAAAACACCGCTATCAACAACAATACCACCGTAATCTGCACGAAAGCGCCCCCTCTTCCTGCTGCTTTTCGATGGTGTGTGGCGCGGGGCATGGCTTCGCGGAAAGCTTTTCTCAGCGCCTCTTTACGTGCTTCTTCAGACGGAGCAGACGCATTTTTGTTGCGTGCGCGTGCTATCAGCTGTTGCAAGCGTTCTTTTCGCTCATCCACATAGATATAAGGATGGTGGAAACGGCGGGGAGTAGGTTGACGGAAAAATCCCATTACGGTGTGTCTTTAAATTGTTGTAAGGGAGCCGCACGGCGTGGAATGGCTTTCAAAACCGCATTGGCTGCTTTGCCTCTCCACACAAAAACATCCTGAGCGTCGGTGGGACGTAGTTGCTCGAACCATGCAAATTCGGGCAACTTCAGTTTGGTTGGAGGGATTTGTGTCATCGGATACATCACGCCAGTGTTCTTGGGTGTCCACATTTTCTCTAACTTTCGGTCGGCCGAAAGAAACATTTTGAGTGTGTCGGTCTCCATATAAAGATGGCCTTGCAGGGTAGAATCTTTCTCATCTATGGGATAAAAAATCGTCTTTACATTGCCAAAAGCCACCATTCGGCGCACCTTCCCCTCCACGAAATAGGTGTTTATCTGTCGGGAAGAAAGCTGGTTGAAATGCTGTTTGTCGGGAATCTGTTCCACGCTCAACGCTTGATGGATGACCTGTGCTTCGCGAATGGTGCTGTCTTGGAAATAGACTTTTATCACTTCGCCTAAGATTTGTCGGTTGGCATTCCACACAATCGGGTCGCGATACATCGTCATGCACGAGTCTTTACTGTTCATGACCAACGAATCGCAGATGGCTTGCACATCGCTTCGATAGGCTTTGACATGGCGAAAGCAGTGCACTTCGCGATAAACCGAGTCGGTGTTGAGGTGGAACGTGTAGACCTTCATCGAGTCGGCATGCAGATAAAGGGTGTCACCTTGCGAATAATCCTTGGCTAAAGCGCGCCCCGTGGCAAAGCCATAGCCCGTTTTTTCGTTGTAAGAAAGGCGATGGGCTAAGAGTTGATTTTTATGGCGTTTGTCCACATAGACCACGTTTCCGAGGCCTCGTGCCAAACCCGTTTTCTTGTTGTAATACAGACTGTCCCCGGTAATGTCTTTCTCTTTATCCGAGACGGTGGAGCGTCCAAAGAGTTCGGTGTGGTCGGTTTTGTTGTTGAAATAGCCATCTTGTGTGGTCACCACACTACCTTCTTGCACAATTTTGCTTGGTCCAACGACATGTGCCAACGAGGTTTTCGTGTCATAATGCAACTCATCGGTGGTGACAATGCTCTTGCCGTTGTGCATTTTCACATTATACCAAAAGGTGGCTTCGCGCGTCTTGGTGTTGTAATCGCCCCAATCCGATACCAAACGGTCTTTGCCATCCACCAATCTTCCACCTTCAAAGAAATAGGCGTACTCGTTAAAACGGTCGTAATCTAAGCTGTCGGTATAGAGCGTTTGGCGACCATGCCGCAAAACAACATTCTTACGGGCTTGCAACAACTGCCGCATGCCATCATAAGCCGCACGCTCTGCCGTCATCGAAAGCTCTTTTCCTTGCACATAACGCACGTGGCCAAAGGCCTTAACCGAGTTGGATTGCTGATAGAAATAGGCACTGTCGCACCACAGGGTAGCGCCTTTGTGCCGGAATTGAACACGTCCTTTCACGATTTGAGCATCGGGAATAGGTCCGAATTGGTCGAACTTCAGCTCGTCGGCATGCACTAAAAATACGCGGTCGGCTTGTTTGTCGGTTGGCTTCTTTACGGAATCCGAAAGGCCTATCGATGGGAAAAGGCACCATAAAAGGCATAGCATCATCGCAAGGATCATGCTACGCCTGTTATTTTTCATCATCCACCGCACGCTATTCATCGTTATTTCACCCAGCCTTGATATTCAAAATCACAATTCTTATAGCGGTCGTCCATGCGGATATAGGTTTCTTTAATCTTCTTCACCACCCAGTCGTGCAATTTTTTCTCACTGGCTTTTTGCTGCACAATGGCTTGCATGGCTTGGAAATCTTCTGTGATTTTAGCACGATGCCCCGGCACTCTATTGACTAATTTCACAACAGCTGCCACGGTTTTTCCTTTGCTATCGTCCATTTTAAAAGGCGCAGAAAGTTCGCCAACCTTCAGCTTTTCAACCTCAGCAGCCACTTCGGTGGGTAAGTTTTTCATCTGAATGCGCGACGTGATTTTGTTACTTAGCGGGTCGCTATAGGCCATAAGACCGTGGTTGTTGCGTGTGTCTTTATCCTCGGAGAGCACGGAGCAGGCTTCTTCGAACGAGAATTTTCCCGCCTTAATGTCTGTTGTGATGGAGTCGAGGCGCTCCATAGCCTGCTTAATTTCGTCGTCGGTGACTTTGGGTTTCAGCAGAATGTGGCGCACTTTGATGCGGTCGCCCCGCTTGTCTATCAACTGAATGATGTGATAACCAAACTCAGACTCTACAATCTTTGAGATTTTCTTGGGGTCGGTGAGGTTGAAAGCGACACTTGCAAACGCAGGGTCTAACGAGCCACGCCCAATATAATCCATCTCGCCTCCTTGGCGAGCTGAGCCCGGATCTTCGGAATAGAGGCGCGCCAACGTGCTGAATGAGGTCTCGCCTTTGTTGACACGATCGGTGAAACTGCGCAACTGATCTTTCACACGATTAATCTCTGTTTGCGGAATACGCGGTTTGCGCACCAATATTTCCACCTCAACCTCGGTGGGAATGAACGGGATGCTGTCTTCAGGAAGGTTCTGGAAATAGTGCCGAACATCGGCCGGTGTGACCGAAACATTGGCCATGAGCTTTTGTTTCATCTTTTGAATGAGGCGGTTGTTCTTCACATCGTCGTGCAAATCGTTGCGGATTTGCGAGATGCTCTTGCCCTGATACTCCTCCAATTTCTCACGCGAGCCGGCCGAATTAATCCAAAAGTTGATCTGTTGGTCTACGGTTTGTGCAATTTCCGACTCGGTGACATCGAGAGAGTCGATGGCTGCCTGATGCAAAAAGAGTTTCTGAACAGCAATCTGTTCAGGGATAGCGCAGTCGGGATTGCCTTTCCATTTCATGCCTTCCATCTCGCCTTGTAGGCGCATTTGCTCTACGTCGGACTTCAAAATGGGCTCATCTCCCACCACCCAAATCACTTCATCGACGATGCTATGCTCGGGGATAATGGCCTTTTTGGTTGCTACACTATCGGTTTTCTGGCGGGTTTGTTGTGCTTGTTGCTGCGCATTAGCCGAGACACCTATTAATAAAAGGGTGCCCATGAAGCCTGCCATGTATTTTGCTCCTTTATTTTTCATTGCTTTTTCGATATGCTTATTTTTTATTATTTCGTTATTTAATCGTTTCTTCTAATAGGGCATCGTTCACCTCAACGGCATATTTCTGGCGCAGTTGCGTCAGCCATGCCTGTTGTTGTTGCTCTTGATAGTCGGCCTTTACCCACATCAATGCGTCGAGAAATGAGGGCGGAGCCTTAAATTTCTTGCCCCAAACGCCCACGAAAGGGTAGGAGGCGGGGGCTTTGTCATCGTTGCCTCGTTTGAAAATGGCATGGTCGACAGCCGCATTTTCGCCCTGCATAAACCAGCCATCTATCACTTGCACACGCTTCGTACTGTCGGTGTTTAGCGCAGCTTCGATGAACTGTTTCCATTTCGTAACGGGCTGTTTGCGAATGCTTTTTTTGGCTTGTGCCAAGTCTTTCGCCGTTGCGGCATAGCAAACCACACCTTGGAAGCGTGGCGAAGTCCACCGATAGCGCTTTTTGTTTTGTGCAAAGAAGCGTTCCCATTCGGAGGTGGTGTCGGGATGTTTCTGCCAAACCTCGCGTTGCAACACGGCCAACACCATGAGTTCATCGCGGAAATCTTGCAGTGTAGCAGCGGGTATTAGCTTGGAAGCAGCGACGCAGGCCGTGCTGTCTTTGCCTGAAGTGGGCTTTGACTCCTGTTGCATAGCTCGTAATTGCCGGCGTAAACGGCGTTGAGAAATGAGCTTCAGCAGTCCATCGCGCACCTCTTCGTAGGCAAGATAAGGCTGGCGTGCCATGACCTTTAATATATGATAGCCCGCCGGCGAAACGAAAACATCGCCCCATGTGCCGAGCGGTTGCTGCTGCATCTGCACTTCAAACTCTGGCAAAGTCTCGCCTGGATAAAGCCAAACCCCTTGTTCTTGGTGCTCCGTAGCATCGATATCGTCGGCATAACGCGCTAAGAAAGGGGCGGCATCAGCCCCTTGTTTCAGCGCCCTGGCAATGGAGTCGGCCAACAGTTTGGCTTGCTGCTCTTCGCGCTTGGAGGCTTGTTGCGGCAATTTCACGAGCAAAGCCTGCACCAGTGTCATACCGCCTGCAGCATCTACACGTTGCTTGCGCCGTTGATAAAGCTGCAAAGCCTCGGTCTCTATCGACGCATCAACTGGCTGTGTGCCCACACAAGGCAACTCGTTAATGGATGCCATCGGTTGCTGAATGGTGGACAACGTGTCTAACCGTGCCTCACGTGCTGCCGCTAACATTAATTGAAAATCAATAAACCGCTGGCGTAAAGTCTTCAACGAAGGCTGTTCAAGCTGCGCCTGTTGCCGTTGCTTTTGGCAATAGCGCTGCCAGGTGGTCGCCCGAACAGGCTGCCCATTGACGGTCATCACCACCGCATCGGCCGATTGACCAAAAGCCATGCTCCCCGAAAGAAGCATGGCCACAAAAAGGGTGATGGACTTATCAATCAGCATAAACTCGTTATTCAGGACGTGAATAGTTGGGCGCTTCGCTGGTGATGGCAATGTCGTGGGGATGGCTTTCCAACACACCGGCGTTGGTGATGCGCACGAAGCGTGCTTGATTGAGCGCTGCAATCGAGGCTGCACCACAATAGCCCATGCCCGAACGCAAGCCGCCGATGAGCTGATAAATTACCTCCTGCACGGTGCCTTTATAGGGCACACGACCGGCAATGCCCTCGGGAACGAGCTTCTTGGCATCGCGAATATCATTTTGGAAATAGCGGTCGCGCGAGCCATTCTTTTGCTCCATGGCCTCAAGCGAGCCCATACCGCGATAGCTTTTGAATTTACGGCCGTTGAAAATAATCGTTTCGCCGGGACTTTCTTCGGTGCCGGCAACGAGCGAACCAATCATCACACAGCTGCCACCGGCCGCCAAAGCCTTCACGATGTCGCCCGAATAGCGCAGTCCGCCATCGGCAATCAAGGGGACGCCCGTGCCTTTCAGCGCCGAATAAACATCGTAAACGGCGCTCAGCTGGGGCACACCCACGCCCGCAACCACACGCGTGGTGCAGATGGAACCGGGGCCAATGCCCACTTTCACGGCGTCGGCACCATGGTCGACCAAATATTTTGCAGCTTCGCCCGTGGCCACATTGCCCACCACAACATCCACGTTGGGGAAGGCGGCCTTCACCTGTTGCAGTTTCTCAACCACACCTTTCGAGTGCCCATGCGCCGTGTCGATGACAATAGCATCCACACCTGCCTCGACCAACGCCTGTGCACGCTCCAGCGTATCGGCCGTCACACCCACACCGGCAGCCACACGCAACCGCCCTTTCTCGTCCTTGCAGGCAATGGGTTTATCCTTGGCTTTCGTAATATCTTTATAAGTAATCAAGCCCACCAAGCGGTTATCTTTATCCACCACGGGCAGCTTTTCGATTTTATTCTCTTGCAGAATTTGCGCAGCGGCCGCCAAATCGGTGGTCTGATGCGTGGTAACAAGATTTTCATGGGTCATCACCTCGTCGATGAGCTTGTCCATGTGACCTTCAAAACGCAAATCGCGATTGGTCACGATGCCTACCAAACGGTTGTCGTCGTCGACCACAGGAATGCCGCCAATGTGGTATTCGTGCATGATGGCCAGCGCATCTTTCACGCGCTTTCCTCGGCGAATCGTCACGGGATCGTAAATCATGCCGTTCTCGGCACGCTTCACAATAGCCACTTCGTGCGCCTGCTCTTCGATGCTCATATTTTTATGAATCACGCCAATGCCGCCTTCACGCGCAATGGCAATGGCCATCGAAGCCTCGGTGACGGTGTCCATCGCGGCCGTAACGAAAGGCACATTCAAAGAGATGTGGCGCGTGAAAGGCGTTTTCAGCGTAACCTCTTTGGGCAATACTTCAGAATAAGCGGGAATTAAGAGGACGTCGTCGAAGGTGAGACCGTCCATCACGATTTTGTCTGCAACAAATGATGACATAAGGATACGTATAAAAAATTTATTGCGTGCAAATGTAGTAATAAATTTGGAGCCGACGCATGGTTTCCCCGTTTTTCTAAGGTGCATTAAGGGTATTTAAGGAAATAACGCATCCACAACGGGGCGATGGCAGGTGAATGCACCACACACAATCCATCTTACACGAACATATTGCGGTGGCAGCCATGCACAATCCATCCAAATGAAACCGTAGGGGCGGTGCCTGCGTGCCCGCCCGAACGTCCGCGCAGCGGCGTTTTCATACCAAAACAGGTTTTGTACATCATGCATTGTACATGGGGATGAGTGATGGATGCGTATACTTCAAATAGTTTGAAGGTTTTTGTTTATCCCACTGAATTTCTACTAGACCTATTTCCTCCCTCAATATTCATGCAACTGATGTAGCCATTGCGATTTCTTCGTTTTACGAAGGATTGGAGATACAGATTTGAAGTCGCACAGAAAGCCTTGAAAAGAAGGGGCATAAAAAAAGGGGCTCCGCTGAGTCCCAATCTTTGTTAACCTTAAATCTAATACCATGAAAAACACGATGCAAAGATATGTGATACAGACTATACTTCCAAATAATTCTATAAGAAAACATTGCGTTTTAACGTTTATTATGCAAAACAGTTGTAAAAATACATATTTTATGGGTTAACGCGACAAAAATCATTTATAGATGACTCCATTTTGCGTCATGGAGATAGGGCTATTGGTCGTAATCCTTTTAGTGGTCGCACTGTTTAGAAATTAGGTATCATTCACAGATGGTTGATAGATTAGCTACCAGTAGGGTGGGACGGAGGTCATTTATTGATTACAGAAGTGGCAGACTATCACCCATAAATGTATAGAAGGTATCATTTAAACGTCTCAAAGATGGTTATTCACTTGCGAATGATTGTAGCCATTTTTGCATGCAAAATGAGTAAAAGTAAAATGAGAAAGCAACACAGAAGATGCAACGCTTCTGTGGATTTTCCATGATGCGATAAAATAAACTCTTTTTGAAAGCATGCATTACCACTAAAGCCCCTAACGAGGAACTAACACTTTCACATGGTTATAAAATCTTATTATCAAAAACAGATACGACTTTAAAGTCTGTATACGTATTGAGTTTGTTGGAGGGGATATAAATTCCGTGGTTAAACTCACCCACTTTATTTGCATCTGATGGTGAAAATGTTTCCTTGTAATCAAACATTCGAGCCACTTTTGTGGGTGCACTGTCTGACGACATCAACTCCCAGCCAGCTCCACCCGTAGCAAGTACTACCGCAGCTCCGCCTACAATACGCCCTATACTGCCAACTATGCGCCCCACCTTGTGCCTTGTTCGGGTGTAAAGCTCGTTTCCTCCATCAATGATTTTCAGCTTTGTCGGATTGTTAACATTGTCAGCTATGGTATAACTTTCAGCACGTTTGGAAACCAATTTCGCCAATTTATCGGTGATAACGTTGTCATCGTCTCGTCGATAATTGTTGCGCAAGGTTACTTGTTGTCCATTTGGTAAATAAAAAGCAAAGTGGTAACAGTTCAAAAGACGGTCGGTTTTCTGTTCATCTTTGCGCATTGAAATGAGTAAAAAGGTGGAAATATACATCTTAGCAAAGCGGTTTGTGTTCTCATTTGAATAGAGATAGACCGTAGCTGACCTCATATAGTTGTTATTTTCGACCGGAACAAGTTTCTTCCCTATCGCTATCTTATAGTCGAAAAGCGGGTGCATCTCTTCCAAATATTTGAAGAGTGTATTGATAATTTCCGTCTCGTTGCGGCTGTTGAGCTTTTGGAATAGACGTTTGAAATTCTTGCTTTCCAACACGGTCCGTGGTACTTCACTCTCTCCTTTGGTTGCCATTACTGCTGAAAGTTGTGAAAGATTGACGGCTGCACGCATTACAACGAAGAACGATTTGTCAGATAATTCTTCACAATAGAGGTCAACTTGCTTCCCTGCTTGTACAGGCGAGTCGCCTTGTAGCTTGTATAGTTTGGTATTATTGTCTTGTCGTTGTGCATGCAAAAGCACATTATAGGCCTGATTAGAGGCTGTTTTCAAAGCCAACCCTATAGCTGCTTCCTTTGAGGAGGAATGAGCTGAGACAATGATAGATTGGTACAAGTCAGCCGAGAAGCCGAAAGATGGGATTAATGCCAATAGGGATACGATAAAAAATCTGCTAAGTTTCATTATGTTTTATTGCACCAGTACTATTAATTATTTATGAATACTGCCGATGGTTATAAATGGCGATACACTACAGGTAAAAGGTTTTAAAAAATGGCGATTTCAATGAATATCCCCCCCCCTTTTTATGGAGGAAAAAGAAAAGATTTGCACAAAAACTTGTTATATCTTTAAAAAAAGACTAATTTTGCAGCAGGAATTATAACTCCACAAAATAATTATAGAATATGAAAAAAGTTTTTATGACTTTAGCCTTAGTTTGCTCAGCAGCTATGGCCTTCGCTGCAACGGCAGCAGATTCGACTGATGTAAAGGGTATTGTAATCAAACACACTGCAAATGGTGTAACTTATGATTTAGATGCAGGTGAGGCTAAAATTGCCCAGCTTAATCAAATGATTGAGACCTACAAGGCGCAAATGAGCCAGTCTCTTGAAGCAAGCAAAGCAAAAATTGCACAATCTCAAGATGCAAGTAAAGCGAAGATTGCACAAGAGCAAGAGGCAAATCAAGCACAAATGACAAAAGAGTTGGATACCTACAAGGCTAAGATTGCAAGTCTCCAACAGGAAATCGAAAATTGCAAGGCACAAATGGCGCAAGTAACTGAGAAGTATAAGACTCAAATGAGTCAATCTCAGGAAGCAAGCAAGGCTAAATTAGCGCAAGAGGCTGAAGCAAACAAGAACAAATTGGCTCAAGAGCAAGACGCTTACAAAGCAAAGATTGACGCTGCACGCCAAGCTATTGATTATTTGCGCAGCGAAATGAAGACTGCGAAAGAAGCTATTGGCAAGGCAACTAAGTTTACTGTTGCAAAGTAATATCGCGCTAATCGCAGCATTCAGATTTTACAAAAAACATGGAGGGGCAAATCGTTTCATCGACTTCGCCCCTTTATTTTTTAACTCAAAATTTAGCTTATGGAATGGTATACTCCCGTAGAAATCAACTCCTCCGCCTGGAGGATTGCACCAACCGATAACATCCTATGCATGGGTTCGTGTTTTGCCGACAATATAGGGCGGAAGTTTGAGGAGGCGTTATTCGCTATAACATGCAACCCCTTTGGCGTGATGTATAATCCTATAAGCATTTTACACAGCCTTACACGATGGCTAACCGACACGACGGAGCGGCCTGATGTGGTGATACTCACGCTGGGTACCAACCATGTTTATCGCCTGAAGCGTACGGGAGAGATTGTTGATAATTGCCAAAAACAGCCACAAAATTGGTTTCAGGAAGAGGAATTGAGCGTCGCTGACTGCGCCAAGGCTTTGGAAGAGGCTATTCAACAGGTGAAAAATCGCAACGCCAACGCGAAAATCGTGCTCACGGTAAGCCCCATTCGCTATCAAAAGTATGGTTTTCATGGAAGCCAATTGAGCAAAGCCACTTTGCTTTTGGCAACGCATGAATTAGTGAAAGCCGGGACGGCCGACTATTTTCCGGCCTATGAAATCATGAATGATACCTTGCGCGACTATCGGTTTTATGCCGAAGACATGCTCCATCCCACTCCACAAGCAGTAAGCTATATTTGGGAAGCCTTTGGTAAGGCTTATTTCAGTGCAGAGACCCATGACTACTTGCATGAATGGCAGCCCATCAAAGCGGCACTCAACCATCGTCCCTTTGATGCCGAAAGCGATGCATACAAAGCATTCCGAGCAAAAGCAGAACAACAAAAGCAGGCTTTTCTCAAGAAATGGAAAGGTTAAAAGAGTGAACAACGCACTTCTGCATCGTGATAGCAGCAATAGGAATGGCTGCACCACCGTAGCACATCAAACCGCAAAACAAAAAGCGTTTGCCACACGACAAAAGAACATCGGCACACAACAAACTTTGCTGTTGTGCGCCGATGCTGATTTTTAGCAACCGTAGGGGTTACGCTTTTTGCTTGCGTTTCGACTCTGCATAGAGCCCGAAGAGCACTACGAGCAACAACACAACATAGGCAGCATAGGCCACGGTTTCGGTTTGTTTCACGCTCTTGGGATCGAAGGTGAGCACCACTTGGTGTTGCCCTTTATCCACTTTCAAGGCACGCAACACATAGTCGGCACGTCCTATCTCAGCGGGTTTGCCATCAACTGTGGCGGTCCATTCGGGATAATAAATCTCCGAAAACACCATCACGCCGCCCGTTGCACTCTTCACCTCATACGTAAGTTGGTTGGGAGCGTAGGCTGTTAATTTCACTACCGACGTACTATCTTGCGGTGTAGCCTCGCCCAACACAGCTTTAAACCGCGCATCGGCCACAGTTTCGTGGCGCAAATTGAGCTTGCCCAACGCCTCAAGTTCTTGGTTGGCGTTGTTCACATAGTTCAGCTTGTCGACAAACCACGCATTGCCCAACACGTAAGGGTTTTGAATGGGCACGGTCTTGTTGTTTTGAAGCGGTACGATAAAATATTTCGCATTGAGCATGTTGAGCACCGGGAAGATGCTATCGCCTTTAACTTTGGTCATGTCGCCGCCGGCCTTTGCCAACGCAGACATGAGCTGTTGCATTTCAGGCGCAATATAGTTGTCGATCAAATCCTGATAGCGACGCAGCTTAGCTGCATGATAACCGCCAATGCTCTTGTGATAGTAGCTCGTTTCGTTTTCGTTGAATGTGTTCGAAGCCAAATTCAACACCCGATAATCCAAATCCTTATCGCGCAAAATAAGCCGGTCGGTTTCGGTCATGGGCTGTGCCTGTTCGCGCACTGATTTCTCAACAAACATACCATCGTTGAGATAGCGTTTGTTCACTTGCCACATGTCAATGAGGCACAACAGCACCATGGCACCCACCATATATTCGGCCTTCAACTTGCGGTAACGATAGAGCAAGAGCAACGCCATGCCGATGGCTATAATCCAGAACGAGCGCCAGCAGTCGGCCACAAAAATGCCTTCGCGAATGCTGCGCAGATTACTTTCTAACGGAGCAAGATAGTCGGCAGGAATACCTTTCAGTGCTTCTAATTCCGCAGCCGAAATGAAATCGCTGAAAAACACCGTTGGCATGAGTGCAAACAACAGCGCAATGCCACCCGTGAGGCCAAAGCTTACATACACCCACCGCATTTGCTTGCCCATCAAATCGGGCTCATCCACCAAGCGTTTCAACGCCAGCATCGCCAGCAAGGGGATGGTAAATTCGGCGATGACAAGGATAGAAGCCACCGTGCGGAACTTGCTATACATGGGCACATAGTCCAAGAAGAAGTCGGTAAACGGCATAAAGTTGTGGCCCCACGACAGCAGAATGCTCAGTACTGTGGCACCCAGCAACGCCCATTTCATCGGCCCTTTCACAATGAAGAGCCCCAAAACAAACAGCATTAGCACAAAGGCACCCACATAAACCGGGCCGCTCGTGCCGGGCTGGTCGCCCCAATACTGCCCCATCTGCTGATAAATCTGCATAAAGTTTGGGTCGGCTTTCTCCATCGCCTTGGCATTGGCAGCCAGCGGAACCGACGCGCCACCCTTGGCATTGGGCACGAGTAACGTCCACGTCTCATCGATGCCATAACTCCATTGGGTGATATAATCGCGATCCAAACCGCTACTGGTCTGGTTGGTCACATTCTTTTTCACCAACTCACTCTTGCCACGCATACTCTCCTGCGCATATTGCCAGGTGTGATAAAGGTTCGAAAGATTGAGCAAAACGCCTATCAATGCGCCCGCAGCACACACGCCCGTAGCCCGCAAGAATCCTTTCCACTGCCCGCGTCGGACGGCATCCACGCCATAAGCAATCACCATGGCCGCAATCACAAACAAATAATAATAGGTCATCTGCACATGGTTGGCATCAATCTCGAAAGCCGAGAAGAGCGCCGTCACGCAGAACCCGCGCAACAACTTCCCTCGATAGGCCCACACCAACCCCGCTATCAGTGGCGGCAGATAGGCCAACGCCATGACTTTCCAAATGTGGCCCGCGGCAATGATGATGAAAAAATACGACGAGAAGGCCCACACGATGGCACCCAATGCAGCCAAATGCCAGCGGAAATCAAAAGCACGCAACAAAATGTAGAAGCCCAACAAATAGGCAAAAACATACCACACATTCTCGGGCAACCACAGGTGATAGGCCTTCATCACCTGGTTCAGCACACCCGTGCTCTGATACGAAGGCGCCGTTTGATAAGTGGGCATACCACTAAACGTGGCATTCGTCCAACGCGACACCTTGCCCGTCCGCTCATGATATTCCGACACCTCCTGACCGGCACCGCGCCCTGCCGAAGCATCGTGCCGATAGAGAATGCGACCATCTAAGTCGGCCGGAAAGAAATAGGCAAACGAGATGACAGCAAAGAGCACCACAACCAACACGTCGGGCCAATAAGTCTTTATACGTTCCATGACTGTTTTTGATTTACATTTTTATTGCTTGCAAAGATACAAATAAAAATGAAAACCACCTTTTCCACGCCAAATGAAAGTGCCAAGCGGCCCGAGATATTATCTTCGAGGCATTTACATTCATCTCTTCTACCCCTGCACATCCCCCATACTGCGGCTATAGCTTTCGGAAATAAAGGCGCAGGCTTGTGCTGGTGAGCACCATGCGCCGGCGGCCGATGGCGGTAATCAAGAACTGTTCGGATAGGGCTTGAATGCCATAGGGGTGCAATGGTTGCGGCGTTTGCACGGCAATATCACCACTATCGCGTGCCGAAAGATAGGGATGGCTGAGCAACAAATCGTCGCCGTGTTGCGCAAACGAAAGCAGATAGTCGCCGCGTTGGCCGGGCAAGTCGCGCAACTCCAACAGACGCCCTTGGAAAGCCCACGTGCATTGCTGCGCCTCCACGTTGGCATGGCCTCCCGTCTGCAATGTGTCGACCGCCGTTAAAAGCCACCAACCATCCAACTTCCCGTTGTGTGACGTTTCCAATTCGCACGCTGAGAGGCAGAACATAAAGGCGAAAAGAATGCTAAGATATTTCATTGCTGCTTGGATTTAAAATTCAACACGCCCGTTTTGCGCAACGTGAGTTGCAAGCCATTACACACTAAATCTTGCTTCATATCCCATCTCCCTTTAAACGCTTTATCTCTTGATCAAAATCAGAAATGTACATTTCGTCCTGTTTACGTCGAAAAGTTTCATATTCACACTCAGCTTTCAGCTTTGCTTCTAAGGCAGAAATGCTTCCTGCACTATTTAATAATGGACGCCCTGCTATCACTAAAAAATCATCTAACAGTTTACTCCAATCGCTCATCGCCATAGGTATTTCTCGCTCTGCACGATCTTCTGCCAAATCGAGATAGGCGGAAACCAGGCGGTTTATGGCTGCCATATGTTTTTGATCAAGATAATTTTTAGCAATCGTCACGTCTGATTTCATCACTTTTCCATCTGGAGCATGACGCCATGTCGTCAATCCCATATGTGGTTGCGTTGCATCGGCCTTTTCATAAATAATCTCAGCAGCTGTCTGTCCTGATATTGCCCAATGCAATTTATTCTGAACAGAAGCAAAGAAGTTCTGTGTTTCTGGTGCATGCTTATCATAGTCAATAGATAGCATATAAATATCGGTTATCTTTTGATAAAAGCGTCGCTCGCTGGCACGTATTTCTCGAATATCTTCTAACAACTCTTTAAAATAATCATGCCCAAATTGATTACCTTGCTTTAAACGTGTCTTATCTAAGACATACCCCTTTGTAATAAATGCATTAAGGGTCTTTGTCGCCCATTGACGAAAGTGTATAGCTTGTGTAGAATTAACTCTATAGCCAACGGATATGATAGCCTCTAATGGATAAAAAGCTACTTCACGCTGTACTTTCCGAGAGCCTTCTGTCTGAACTATCCGAAAATTTTGGATAGTTCCCTCTTGTGGTAGTTCTCTTGAACGAAAAATATTTTTCAAATGCTCATTCACCGTTCGCACATCAACACCAAACAACTCGGCCATACGCTTTTGTGTTAACCAAAAGGTTCCGTCTACATAATGCACTTGAATGTTTATATCACCATTTTCTGTGGTGTATAATAAAATGTTGCTATCCATATCAATTACCGTTTAAAAGATTTTGTTTTAAAATTCAACACGCCCGTTTTGCGCAACGTGAGTTGCAAGCCTTGCTGACGCCCATAGAGCGTTCCGGCATCCAAAGCGGCAGCGAGAATGACCGACCATCCCGCCCATTTCGATGCTTCGGCAAACGCATAGTGCGTCTCGAGCAGCAGGTTCAGTGCTCGACGTGGAGGATAATACAGCTGATAATAGGTGCCGAAGCCTTGTTGATAGGTGGCTAAAAGACGATAGTGCAAACGAGAAAACGGCTCACCCATGAGGCCGATGTGCCAAGCTACGAAACGATTGTTTTTCACTTCGATGGTGTGATCATCGTTATAAATGGGCGAACGATAGAGCGGATTGCCCATCACCATGCCCCAATGTTGCCAGCCCGAGAAGAGATGATGGTTATAAAAATTGTCGCGCCCCACGATATGTTCGGCCACGTTGGGCGTGTGGTCGTGATAAACGGGGCCGCCTTGGTATTTGGAATAGACATATTCTGCCACCACTTTTTGCAGCCACGGCGTGCCATTCAGTCGCAGTTCACCACCCAAAAGCCAATCTTTAAAATCATACACGAAATAGCGTTGCCGTTGCATGTGCTGTGCATCGCTGCCCGTGCCCCACCCATTTTTGTTGAGATGAATCATCGACGAGTTGTCTTCAAAATAATGATCGGCATAAAGACTCACGCCCCACGCCGCCTGTTGCCAATTACATCGCATGAGCCATGCCCCCAAATGATTACCTTCTTTGTTGGTAAACGAGCCATCGGTGGCATCGCTCCCTCCAGGGAAAAAGGCATGCCAAAATGCACGAGGCGAGGCACTGTTGTGCACAACCTCCATACCACCATTTTGCTTCAGATAGGATGTTCCGCCAAATTGCGTGGCCATCTCCAATCCCAATTCCACCGAAAAGGGCACCTGTCGCTCGGGGTTTCCAATCATCACATAGCCCGCTTTGCTGTGATAAAGCGCATCTTGCGTGTAGCGATATTGCCCTTGAGTGAAACGCTTCTGCCAGCCACTGTCGGTGGGCTTGCCATAAGCTATATGCCCTTTCAGGCGCAACCAGCGGTGGGTGAAGGGCACTATCCAATAACGGGGCAGCGAAAGGCGCACCTCAGGAATCGGCCTTGCATTGATGCCTAATGCCTGATTGCCCGTGGAGAGCTGTCCATCTTTCAAGGCCATGGGCTGCGCTTTGCTGCCAAGGGTGAGCAAAGCATGGCGCCAACGCACCTCCACAAAGGCTTGCTGTACCCACAACGTGCTGCCAAAGCCACGTGCTGCGGCCAACTCTACCCCATAGCCCATGCCCCATTTTCGTGCATCATCGTGCGCAATGCTACGCTCCAACTCTGCAATAACCGCCCCATTCGACGAGGTCAACGTGCCCCATCCATAGCGATTAGCCACCAACCAAAAGGGTGTTTGCCCATGCGATTGCGTGGTTTGTAGCGCTACGGCATAGTGCAACGAGTCGAACAAAGCGGGGTGTGTCGTTGATAACTGGTGCTGCCAAGCATATTGTGCTGCGGCAGATGGCGAGTAAACCAGTCCTAACAGCCAACAAACACACGAGAAAAGAGCGGAAGAGCGCACGGCAGACCTATGCTAAAGATTATTGAATGAGCTTGGGATAAACCTGATTAGGGATGGCATCTGTGCGTTCTAACAGCGGCCATGCCGAACTTTTCACATAGTCTTGCCCGGGCTGTTTGTCCTCACGAAACAAAAAGCGCGCGTTGAGATAGCCATCATTACCATCTTTAGCCACCACGTAGGCATAAGCGCGGCGCCGGTAACCCGTCACCGTTTCGCCATTGCACACAATCGTACTGGTCCAATCTTCCTGCGGCACTACGCTATATAAGATTTGTGCACGCGGATATTTCTTTGCAAAAGCCGCCCGCGCAAGTTTCACCATTTCTTGGCCGGCAGCCGTGTCTTTATTCACAAACTGATCGTAATGATACACCGGCATATAGCGCATGCCCTCGACTTCAATCAAACCATCGTCCTCGGTTCGCTGCTTTTTCAAGTCGTCGACACCAATCTTTTCGCCCAACTCCTTGCCCGTTTCACTCACCTGCTTCTTTGCCTTTTTCCAAATGCCTTGCACCTTTTTCACCAAGGTTTCGGGCTTTGCCTTGTTACTTTTCTGTGCCATTGTGGGCAACCCCATAGCCAGAAAGGCCAACATCAGCACCATGAATCGATTTTTCTTCATAAACTTCTCTAATTTGATTGTCCACAAAAGTAGGACAAAACGCCCCAACTACAAAATAATTTCAGTTTATTTAAGGCTGCTGTGCTGTGCTTTCCACCAGCCAAGCGGCCAGTTGCTTTTTGCGAATGTTATCATAAAAAAGACTAATGTGCAGATAAACTTATGGCGGCATTTGCTAACTTTGCTCACATGAAACGAATGAAACAGCTTTATATCACATGGATGGCCCTCACGTGTGCCTTGCCTTCGTTGGCACAGATGCACATTCACGAAGGGCCTTTGCATAGTTTTGATGCACCAAGAAAGGGCTGGGTGCTGCCGGGCGACACCGTGTTCACCGACACTGCACAATATGTTTATCAAGGACAGCCGCAACAAATCGCTTTCACGGGCGACGCATCGGATGCTGTTCCCACGCCACCCCTCTACACATCGCGCTTTAACAACTACGGATGGGGCTTGCACGAAGGGCTCAACGTGTCGGCAGGTTTGTCGGCTTTTGCCACTTTTGGCAAACATGTTCCCCATCGTGGCGGCTTCAGTCAAAACCTCAATGCCACCTATTTAGCACCGCTTTCGAAGAATCGCAAGCTGTGGTTGGCCGCAGGAGGCATGCTGCGCAACACTAATTGGGGCAGCGATAACTACCGAGAGGCCTTGCTTTATGCCGCATTGGGCTATCGGTTTAACGACCATTGGGAGGCTTGGATTTATGGACAAAAGTCTATTGCCAACAGTGGTTCGGGCGTGTTTGCCTCACCCTATGGCTTTTATCCCGGCCTTGGCTATGGCTTTTACCCCGGTCTTTATAGCAGTTTCTATGGCGGAGGCTTAGGTTTCCCGGGTGCCGACATGGTAGGAGCTGCCGTGAAATATTCGGTTAATCCGCATTTTTCATTCCAGTTGAATGTCGAAACGGCTTGGTATCGTCGCCCTACTTTTCAATATTTCGACCAATATAATTATCCTGCTCCAAGGAATTAACTTTCTCATTAATCCTCACCCTATGGGCGATGGAACAACAAAAGCGGTTGCAAGCATCGTGCTTGCAACCGCTTTTGCACTTTCACTTCTGCTCCATGGCAGCGACGCTACCCACAAAACAGCCCAAAGATGAAACACTTACTTTCGCCCATGAGGTGCCCCAGCCACACGCATCTATACAGGATTATTTCGTTCCTACTTTGTCAAGATTGGCACGTTGCGCCGTTTTCATGAAGCGGAATTGCGTGGGTGTCATGCCCGTGACGCTGCGAAACTGACTGCTTAAATGACCCACACTCGAATAATTCATTTGATAGGCTATCTCGGTCAACGTCAGTTCATCATAGCGTATCAGCTCTTTCACACGCTCAATGCGTTGCATAATGAAATAACGTTCGATGGTGACCCCCGTCACCTCACTAAACAATTTGCTCAAAGCGCTATAGTCACGGTGCAACAACTGCGACAAATAGACGCTCAAATTAAGGGTTTTGTTGCCTTGATGATGGTGCACCAACGCGATGATGGCTGTCTTCATGCGCTCAATCATCTGCTGTCGCTGATCGTCGAGCAGTTCAAACCCCAAGGCCTCTAAACGTGTTTTGAGCTGTGCCAACTGTGCTTCGGTAGGCACATCGCTCACCCAAACCTCGCCCAAATCAATGCGTTCGGGCATCAAGCCAACATCCTTCAACACCTGTTCAACGGCCATTTTGCAACGGTCGCACACCATGTTCTTAATGCGTAATTGCGTTTTTTGCATGTCGCCCTCCTTGTGTTAAAACCAAACAAAGAGACATCCTTCATTGGATATCTCTTTGTTGGTGTGGGTGGTGATGGATTCGAACCACCGAAGGCATCGCCAGCAGATTTACAGTCTGCCCCATTTGGCCACTCTGGTAACCACCCTTTCGGTCGTGGGCGTTGACGGATTCGAACCGCCGACCCTCTGCTTGTAAGGCAGATGCTCTAAACCAGCTGAGCTAAACGCCCTCATTTTTTGAGGCGTTGCAAAAGTAAAGAGATTATTCGGACAACGCAAATTTTTTATTTGTTATTTTACAACTTTTAAGAACCACATCGCCATTCTGTGCCACAAAACTGTCAAAAGACAGGTGTTTGCATGGAAAAAGGGCACAGGGCGCATAGTCCTTTCGGTTTTATTTCGTAAATTTGCCCTAACGAAAAAGTACAGCATGGCATACGCAGACTATATTAAACAAATTGAAATCGATTCGCTCTGGAGTGGCACAAAACACATTTTGTGGACTTTAGACCGAAAAGTGAATGTGTTGAGCGGCATCAACGGTGTGGGCAAGAGCACCATTCTCACCAAGATTATTCGCAGCTTGTCGCAGAATAGTGCCCATGCCTCTCACACGCCCAAGGGAATAAAGCTCACTTTGATGCCGCAAACGGCCGACGAAATCCGCTTTGATGTGGTGCGCTCGTTCGACCGCCCGCTCATCAATGCCGACGTGATGGGCAAGTTAGACCTTAGCTTGGCCACTGAATTGGACTGGCAACTGTTTCAGCTGCAACGCAAATATTTGGATTATCAGGTGAATGTGGGCAACCAAATGATTGCAGCTTTGCAAAGCGGAACGCCTGACGGGGCGGCCGAAGCACAACGCTATGCTGCCCCGAAACAGCTGTTTCAAGACCTCATTGACCGCCTTTTTGCAGAAACAGGAAAGACCATTGTGCGCACAGAAAACGAGATACGTTTCAACCAAATGGGCGAAATGCTGCTGCCCTATCAACTCTCGAGTGGTGAAAAACAGATGCTGATGATTTTGCTCACCGTGTTGATGGAAAACCAACTCCCCTATGTGTTGCTCATGGATGAGCCCGAGGTGAGTCTGCACTTTGAATGGCAAAAGCAGCTCATCGACCTCATTCTGCAACTCAATCCCAACGTGCAGCTCATCATCACCACCCACAGTCCGGCCGTGATCATGAATGGCTGGATGGACCATGTGACCGAAGTGACCGACATCACCCTGCCCGATTAACCCCGCACCACAATGGCAAAACGACTTCAGCAACACATTTCTTCGGCCTATTTCGAAGCGGCCAACCAGCTCACCTCTAAGCAGGCGCGCCGCAAAGTGGTGGCCTATGTGGAGGGATATGAAGATATTTTCTTCTGGCGCAGTGTGCTCAGCGAGTTAGAAGACGAGGAACATTATTTTGAAGTGATGCTGCCTTCGCGCCAACACAAAATAGAACGTGGGAAGAAGGCAGCCATATCGCGCTTGCTCTCGGATGTGGGCGAAGACATGATTGCCTGTGTTGATGCCGATTACGACTATCTGTTGCAAGGCGTTTCCCAAGGTTCGCAACAGTTGTTGCACAATCCCTATGTGTTTCACACCTATGCTTATGCCATCGAAAACTTGCAATGCTATGCGCCTTCACTGCGCAATGTGGTGGTTTCGGTGGTGCTCAACGACCACAACATCTTTGATTTCGAAGCCTTCATGCAACGCTATTCCGAAATCATCTATCCCCTCTTTGTGTGGAACATTTGGTATTATCGCTCCACGCATTACAGCAACTTCACCATGACGCAATTCAATCATGCCATTGAAATGGGCGAAGTCGACATCAATGCGCCTCAACATGCCCTGGCGAAATTGGCTAAGAAGGTGGGGCGCATGGTGCAAATGTTGCAGGCAAAGAATGAAGCGGCATGGGAGGAATATCATCAGGTGGCGGCCGATTTGAAGCGGCTGGGCGTCACACCTCGTAACACCTATTTATATATACATGGGCATCACTTGTTTGAAAACGTGGTGGTGCCACTGCTCACCCGCGTGTGTAACAGGCTTTATCGGGAGCAAGAGCGTGCCATTCAGCGCCAGGCAAAGCACAATTTGCAATTACAGAGCGAGATGGCTGGCTATCAACACCGCGTGGGAAATGTGGAATTGGCACTGCGAAAGAACACCAACTTTCGCACAGCGCCCCAATATCAGCAAATCATTGAACAATTTAAAACAAAAGAACAAGGAATGGTTTGAAAATGAAACGCCGATAGATTGCACTGAAAAAGCATTGCTTTTACCTTAAAATGTGGTGCAGATTGCAGAGCAATATGGCATACATTTCGAGCCTTTAAAATTGCTAAGCATAACAAAAACAGAAGAAAAGATGAAGAAAATAAAAACAGGACACCCCTTGTCGGAGCGCGAAAAGGCATCGCTCACGGCCTATTTAAACGAAATAGGGAAAGAAGTTTTATTAGCCGATGAGGAGGAATGTGCCCTCGCACAACAGATTAAAGCGGGCGGAAAACAGGCCGAACGGGCGGCTAACAAATTGGTTTCGGCCAACCTGCGCTTTGTGGTTGCCGTGGCAAAGCAATACACGGGTGAGGGAATGTCGATTGCCGACCTCATCAGCGAGGGCAACATGGCGTTGCTCAAAGCTGCCTATCATTTCGATGGTGCACGCGGATTGCGCTTCGTAGGCTATGCCGAACCCTTCGTTCGCAAGGCAATGGAGCAGGCTTTAAATGTGCAAAGTGGCATCATCAGTCTGCCTAAAAACGAGAAGAACGCACAAGAGAAAGAAAATAGCCGCGCTTTCTCGGTAGACGCTCCTTTGCAAAATGGCAAACAAGTGAGCTTGGGCAGCACGCTGACCGACGACAGTGTGGCGCGCCCCGACCAGCAAGTGTTAGCCGATTCGGTGAAGGAAGAGTTGCTGCAAGCCATGAAAATATTGAATGAACGCGAGCAACAAGTGGTGGCTTCTTTCTATGGCATCAACACACCCCACCTCACTTTTGCCGAGATTGGCATGCGCATGGGACTGAAACGCGAACGGGTGCGTCAGATTAGGAAGCAGGCCGTGCGCAAGCTAAGCCGCCATACCAACTCCGAGATGTTGCGTGTTTACTTCGCATAGCAGGCTGCTATAGGCGGCAACGGCAAGGAACATGCACTTGCAAATGTGACATTTTGTCACGCCTTTGTGACAACAAAACACCACGTGCTTATTTTGGCACGTGGTTTGTTTATGAGAGCGTGTCTTCGAAAAACTTTCGGAGCATGAAACAAGAATAATAAAAAACAAAATAAATAAGAATTATGGGAAAGATTATTGGAATTGACTTAGGAACAACAAACAGTTGTGTTGCCGTTTTTGAAGGTAACGAACCCGTTGTGATTGCAAACAGTGAAGGGAAGCGAACCACACCTTCGGTTGTGGGATTCTTGAAGGATGGCGAGCGCAAAGTGGGCGATCCTGCAAAGCGTCAGGCCATCACAAACCCCAAAAATACGGTCTACTCTATCAAGCGTTTCATGGGTGAGACCTACGAACAGAGCCGCAAAGAGGCTGAGGCTATGCCTTATAACGTGGTTGACGATGCGGGCTATCCACGCGTAGAAATTGAAGGACGCAAATACACACCGCAAGAGATTTCGGCCATGATCTTGCAGAAAATGAAGAAAACGGCCGAGGACTATTTGGGACAAGAAGTGACAGATGCTGTGATTACCGTTCCGGCTTACTTCTCTGACTCACAACGTCAGGCCACAAAAGAGGCAGGACAAATCGCAGGCTTGAATGTACAACGCATTGTGAACGAACCTACAGCCGCAGCACTTGCATACGGTGTTGACAAGGCAAACAAAGATATGAAGATTGCCGTTTTTGACCTCGGTGGTGGTACATTTGATATCTCTATCTTGGAATTTGGCGGCGGTGTGTTCGAGGTTCTCTCAACCAATGGTGACACACACCTCGGTGGTGACGACTTCGACCAAGTGATTATCAAGTGGCTTGCCGACGGTTTCAAGGCCGACGAAGGTATCGATTTGACCAAGGATCCAATGGCTATGCAACGTTTGAAAGAGGCTGCGGAGAAGGCAAAGATTGAGCTATCGAGCTCGTCTTCGACAGAGATTAACTTGCCTTATATCTCGGCTGAGGGTGGCGTTCCAAAGCATTTGGTTAAGACTTTGACCCGTGCACAGTTCGAACAATTAGCACATGAGCTCATTCAAGCTTGTTTGGTTCCTTGCCAAAATGCTATTCGTGACGCACACTTGCAGACTTCAGACATTGACGAAGTGATTTTGGTTGGTGGTTCAAGCCGTATTCCTGCTGTGCAGACTTTGGTGAAGAACTACTTCGGAAAAGAGCCTTCTAAGGGTGTAAACCCCGATGAAGTGGTAGCTGTTGGTGCAGCTATTCAAGGCGCTATCTTAAACAAAGAGAGCGGTGTGGGCGACATTGTGTTGCTCGATGTAACGCCTCTGACGTTGGGTATTGAGACCATGGGCGGCGTAATGACCAAACTCATTGAAGCCAACACCACTATTCCTTGTAAGAAGAGCGAGACATTCTCGACTGCTGTCGACAACCAAACGGCTGTGACCATCCACGTGTTGCAAGGTGAACGCCCCATGGCTGCCCAGAATAAGAGCATCGGACAATTCAACCTTGAGGGTATTGCACCGGCGCGTCGTGGAGTTCCTCAGATTGAAGTTACATTCGATATTGATGCCAATGGTATTCTGAATGTGAGCGCAAAGGATAAGGCTACGGGCAAGGAGCAGAAGATTCGCATCGAGGCTTCGAGTGGCTTGAGTCAGGAAGAAATCGACAGAATGAAGGCCGAAGCTGAACAGAATGCTGCGGCAGACAAGGCTGAACGTGAAAAAGTGGATAAGCTCAACCAAGCTGATTCATTAATCTTCACGACAGAAAACTTCTTGAAGGACAATGCCGACAAGGTGCCTGCCGACAAGAAAGCACCTATCGAAACAGCACTCCAGCAACTGAAAGATGCCCACAAGGCCGCTGATGTTGCCGCCATTGATACGGCAACTGCAGCCCTCAATGCTGCGGTTCAGGCTGCCAGTGCACAGATGTATCAAGGTGGTGCACAGCCCGGTGCTGATGCACAAGGTGCGCAAGGTGGCCAACAAGCGCAGGATAACGGCAGCAATGGCGCTGATGACATCCAAGATGCAGACTTCGAGGAAGTTAAATAAAGATTGATAAACATCTATAAGAAAACCACAATAAAATCCGTGTGAACCAAGTGTTTACGCGGATTTTTATTTTATGTTAATTATTGCATCTTTCTTGTTTAATTGATATTTTTTGTCGTATATTTGCACCAAATTTGTACCACAACAAAAAAGTCTATATTGTGCAACAAAATTAATAAAGATGATTAAATGCTAATAAGATAGAGATATGCCAGCAGCAAAGTTTCAAATAAAAAGAAAGTGCAAAATCTGTGGAGAGACCTTCATAGCCAAGACCATAGAGTCATGGTACTGCTCACCTAAATGTTCCCAAAGAGCATATAAGCGCAGGAAAGACGAGGAATCCAGACAAAAGAAATTAGACGAGATAGCAGATAAAATCCCTGAATCCCGAGATTATATCAAAGTCTCTGAGGCTTATGCGCTATTTGACATCAGCCGATACACGTTGTATAGGCTTATCCGCAAAGGAACTGTCTCTTATGTCAATGCAGGTGAGAAGATGATTAGGGTGAGTAAGGAAGAATTGATGAAGATGTTCCCTTTGCGTAAGGAACAGTTGAAGAACGTCAAGTCTGAACCCAAACTGTATAGTCTTGAACCTGAGGATTGCTACACTATCGGCGAACTTTGTAAAAAGTACCACATGAATGATAGTACGGCCTATACCCAGATAAGAAAGTATTCCATACCAACCAGACAAATCGGGAATTATGTCTATGTCCCCAAGAAAGAGATAGATGAGTTATATAAATAATGTACACGTATGAAAAAGGCATTTCAAAATACGAAGGTCTCAGTAAAACTACGAAAGTCTGAGTTCAGGGATGAATGGTATCTATATATTGAGTCATATCCTGTATTCAAACCTGGGCAAGATACACCTTCGCGTATACGAGAATATGTAAACCGAACCATTACCACTCCTATTTGGGATAAGAAACGGACTGCCAGAACTGGCCCTGAAGGTAAACGCATTTACAAACCGAAACGGGATGTAAATGGAATCATACTGTGCAAATCGTCAAAGGATCAGGAATCCTGCATCTATGCCGACAACATCAGAGGCATTAGACAAAAAGAGTATGACACGAAAGACCTTTACTCTGATATTGACGAGGCCATAGCTGAACAAAAAGAGAAGTCACAATGCGACTTCATTACTTATTTCAAACAAGAAGCAAGAAACAAGCACCTGAACAGTTCTGATTCTATTTACAATTCATGGCTACGAGTTTCAGAACTTCTATCAAAGTTCAACAACGACGAGCCAATTCTGTTTGCTAACATCAGTCTAAATATGATTGAACGGTTTAAGCAGTTTTTGCTTAATGCCCCTCTTGGAGGCAATAAGACGGGTATTATTTCACAGAATACGGCCTCGTCGTACTTTGGTATATTCAAAGCCGCTCTGAAACAAGCATTTGTTGACGGGTATCTTCCCATTGATATTGCTGCCAAGTCTAAGAACATTCAAGGACAAGAAAGCAGACGTGAACATCTTACCGTTGACGAACTTAACAAACTCGTAGAAACTCCATGTAGCAACCCCGTCATCAAGAGAGCAGCACTTTTTTCCGCTTTGACAGGACTTCGTCATAGCGACATACAGAAAATGACTTGGAAAGAAATCACCAGAGAGGGCGAACACTATCGCATCAATTTCACGCAAAAGAAAACGAAGGGTGTGGAATATATGCCCATGTCAGAACAAGCTTATTTTTTCTGCGGAAAGGCGGGACATCCCGACGAACTTATATTTGGGGGACTTCCTGATCCCTCGTGGATTTCAAAACCATTAGCCAAATGGATTGAAGCTGCTGGCATCACTAAGCATATCACCTTCCACTGTTTCCGACATACCTATGCTACGTTGCAGTTGGCTAACGGAACCGACCTCTATACTGTCAGCAAGATGCTGGGCCACACGAACGTAAGGACAACACAAATATATGCCAAAGTCGTTGATGAAAAGAAAGAAATGGCTGCTGACGCCATCAAACTGAACATTAATCCTTCAGAATCAGAAAAAGAATGACATACACTGAATACTACACTTCAAAAGAAGCGATAAAGGCAGCAGATACCATAACAAGGGAAGCTTTTGTGGTTGCATGTACTTTGTACGAACCCCATTGGGGATGGAAGGACCATTTGAACTGCATGACTGAGGACAAACTGCCAATTGTTTATGCATTCAACATCGCAGAAACGATAAAGAGGCGCATTGTATCTTCTACCAATCACATCAGTACCATTAAAGAAGAGACAAATCTTCTACACCTTTTTAGCAAAAACAACTTTACGTCCATCAACTGGGCTTATCAGCAGAATACCATTCTTGGTATTTTATATTATATGCTCGCTTTCTCTGAAGGCATTACGAGCAGCGACTTACACTGCATTGAAGAACAATCCAAACGTTTATACGGGATGCCCAATGAAAAGGGGGCTCTTTATTTGACTGTATTCAAAAATGCTGTCGCAAAGAAGCAAAAGCTTGAGGAAGACATTCTACCCACAGAAAAGCAAGATGTAAAAGTTGATAATGAAACTGCCCAGATGTTGTTTAACAAAATATTCCGTGACGGATTAAACATGAAGAAAATTAGTGATGGAGTTTTAAGGCTCTTAGATACGAAGGACAAGGCAACAGACTTGGTTTTCACTCAACAACGTCATTGGTATATCGTTTATCAATGGTTCCTGGAGATTGGCTTTATCGAGAAACTTCGTACCGCAAAAATATTTAGAGAATGGACAATGGCTATATTTGGCAAAAGAGGCTATGCTACAGAAAACGATTTCAGCGAGGCCAAGAAAATATATGATGGAAAACCATCTGACTGGGAGCCTAATTCAGACCATATCGACTTCATTATCATCCGCAATAACCTCTCTGATATTTTCAGCAAAGAAAATCGCAACAAATACCTTATCAAAGATAGATATATTGATTGGAGTCTTGGAAAGAAATAGCACAACATCCATAGACAAATCAATATTCCAATACGGATAGCCAATACGGCTAAACAGCAAAAGCAGGTCTGTAATACGGCTTGCTTTTTTATTTCTCATTATCAGGTAGTTAGACACGGATCAAAATCGAGACCTTTGCATAATCGTTGGCGAATTAGCGCCAATCAAAATTCGATTTTTAACATTAAAGAATTATATGCTTATGCCCACAAACGAAAAGATTACATTTGATGCGATGCCTGGGATGATGGCATCCATCTTGGAGCGTCTGGGAGTCATTGAGGCGAAAGTCGATCATCTAACTCTACCACCTGTACTGGAAAAGAAAGATGTATGGCTGAACCTCAAGGGACTCTGCGACTATCTACCGAGTCATCCGGCAGAACAGACTGTATATGGATGGACGAGTACCCACTTTATCCCTTTCCACAAGAAGGGTAAGAACATTGCCTTCCTCAAATCCGAAATTGATGAATGGCTTTGTCAAGGAAAGAGTAAGTCCCATTTTGATCTGCAACAGGAAGCAAAGGACTTTGTCAACCGCAAGAACAACAATAGAAGTAAACTATGATTATCGACAAAGAGTATCTGACCAATCAGATTCATGCTTCTGTGGAAGGGGTTAAGGATACGGGATTTCCTATTGACGTATTCCCGAATCCCATCCAAAACATTGTCTTTGAACTGGTGACCTACGAGAACTACAATCTGGAGTTTACTTCGTCTGTCGTTCTCTCGGCTTTTGCCACTGCTACGGGAAACACCTATCATATCCGAATAAAAGGACGATGGGAAATACCCTGTGCCACCTATATGATGCTGGTAGGCAGACCGGGACTTGGCAAGACCCCGCCATTGAACTTTCTGTATTTCCCTATCCGAGAAAATGACAGACAGTTGTTGGAAAAGGCCCGCAAGGAGTATGAGCAATACGCTCAGCTTCTTGCAGCCCAAAAAGAAGGTGACACATCAGTCTCTCAGGAAAAGCCCCGTTTGGTGCAGACTGTCATATCGGACTTCACTCAGGAGGCCATGCTGAGCATCCACTATGACAACCCACGCGGCATTGTCCTTCTGGTTGATGAAATAGTGGCCCTTTTCAATTCCGTCAAGCGATACAGTTCCAAGAGTAACCTCATCGAGGATTTACTTTCGGCTTATAGTGGCCAGCCGCTGAAGGCCGTCAGGAAGTCGGAGGCTTTCCCGCTGAGCATACCCCTGCCATGTATCAACGTTATCGGGGGTATCCAGACGGAGATGCTTGACGAAATTTTCAAAAAGGAGTACGTTGCAAACGGACTGATTGACCGTTTCCTGTTCGTGTTCCCCAAGAACAAGAAGATTCCCAAGTGGCATTTCGGTATTGACAAGCAAACACGACCAGACACGATGAAGAAGTGGATGTACTACATCAACAAGGTGCTTAACGTTCCCTGTCCTGTCAAGGAGGATGGTATCACTCCCGAGCCAGTTGTCCTGGAGATGTCACCGGAAGCCACGGCCTACTTCTATGAGTGGAACAACGGTATCATCGACCAAGTAAACGCCATTGAGGATGACAACGAGGTGGAAAGCCGAATGATGAAACTCAACGGCAATGCCGCCCGTCTGGCTCTCATCCTTCAGGTGATGCGCTGGTCTGCCGGGGAATGTCAGGTGAACTGCGTAGATCTGGAATCCGTCAAGGGTGCTATCCGTCTGATTGAGTATTTCGAAGAGTCCTATCAGCGGGTAAAAGCTACCTTCGAGCATACCAACAAGGTCAAGAGTCAGGATGAATGGCTGGAGTACGTCGGTGACACTTTCACAACGGCTGATGCTGAGGAGGCTGGAATGAAAGCCCGCATCTCACGACGGACGGTATTCAGTTCCCTCAAAAGGCTCTGTGAGGCGAATCCTCCTATATTGGCGAAAGTCAAGCAGGGTGTTTATTCAAAGACAGTGAACGCTTGCACTCCTGCACAATGCACTTCTGCACTATCTGAGAATATGGATTCCGATGGCGCAGAAAAAGTGCAAAGTGCAGAAGTGCAAAGTGCAAACGATGCACAGGAAGGAGATTCCGATGAGTGAGCATCGATTCCACATCTGGAGAAGTACTACCTCGGCGGTAAGATCGCTTGTCCTGCCTGTAAGAGAACAAGGTGCTTTGTCCGTTACATCGACGAGCGGGACATCATCAAGTTCCCAAGCGATGTCGGCAGGTGTGATCATGAGAACAGTTGTGGCTATCACTATACACCAAAGGACTTCTTCCACGACAATCCTGATATGAAGCCTAAGGACTGGGATGAGAACTACACTCCTGCTTATCAGCCGAAGTCAATAGTAGGGAAAGAAGTAACAAAGCCCACAGCTCCGTCCTTCATTCCCTCCGAGTTAGTCTGCAAGAGTCTGAAGAGTTATACCATCAACCCTCTCTACAAGTATCTATGTGGTGTCATCGGAAAGGAAGAGACCACAAGAGTATTCCAACTCTATCGTGTAGGAACAGGAAAGAAATGGGGTGGCTGTGCGGTGTTTTGGCAGACGGACATCAACGGAAATGTGAGAGCTGGCAAACTGATGGGTTATGACAATTCTGGACATCGTATCAAGGAACCTCTGAACTATGTCACTTGGGCGCACTCAGAACTGAGTTTGCCAAACTTTCACCTTGTGCAATGTCTTTTTGGCGAACATCTTCTTCGTAACTGTCCCACTGCTACTGTCGCAATGGTGGAGAGCGAAAAGACGGCCGTCTTCATGTCCCATTTCATGCCCGACCTCCTTTGGCTTGCAACGGGCGGAAAGGACGGTTGCTTTAATCCCGATGCCGTGAGAGTATTGCAGGGCAGAAAAGTTATCCTCTTCCCTGACCTCAACGCAGAAAGGAAATGGCAGATGAAGTCCGAGATGCTGAAGCCCATCTGTAGTCAGGTCATCATATCTGATGTGATAGAGAGAATTGCCACCGCTGAACAACGTGAGAAAGGTCTCGACATTGCCGACTTCTACCTGATGCAGCCTACCAAGCGGCAAATCCTAGACGACATGATATGGCGCAATCCTGCCGTCAAACTGCTCATCGAAAAACTCGACCTCGAACTCTGTGATGATGATGAGTAACTGCCGTAAGCCCCATATCTGCCATTATATATTGCTCCGTAAGGTTTCTACCTTCATCCCGTCGGAACTGTCTTTCTGCGCAGCCCTCAACGCGCAGCCAGACTGTTTCCAACGGAACACAGGTAGCACACTATGGGTTATGCCAACCCTTAGATGTGCCAGAGTGACCTCTCTGGACTCCGCTCAGGCGCTGCCTAAGAACTGCGAGGGGAGTGGCATCTCCCCTCCAGACCCTTCCGCTGGAGTGACCCTCCCCTGCCCCCCGCTTAGGACTTCCGCCCTAAGAACCCGACCTGGGAGAAACGTTCAATGCTATAATCCATCATTATACTATTCATATTTTATACGAATACATTAATCATACATTGTACTATTATGCCAAAGATGACATCTATACATATATGCGCCGCCAAATATGGTGCCGAGAAGCACAATAGGCGCGAAAAGGAGATGAAGCACGTTCATCCCGAGTATTCACATCTCAACAAGAGTTGGGAGTCTCCTGGCTTCAAGTCGGTGGCCGATGAGATACGCAAGGTGAAGGAACGCTACGAAACGACGCACTTCTGCCGAAAGGCAGCTATCAATGAGGACGGGAAGCGTATCTGGATGCCAGACACGTCGAAGCACAAGAAGATGCCGAAGAATGCCCATCCCATCCGTGAGGGAGTGGCCGTCATCACTCCGAATACGACGATGGAACAGATGTTGGAAATGGCCCGGCTGACAGAGGAACGATGGGGCATCCGTACCATCGGAATCTGGGCACACCTTGACGAAGGACATGAACATCTGGTGACGGACAAAGACCATCGTCAGGGCAAGTATCTTGACACGCCAGAGGGTGAGACCATCTTCATCTGGAACTATCATGCCCATTACCTCTTCGATTGGACTGACCACGATACGGGACAGTGCATCAATCTCAACCGACACGACATGTCGGAACTTCAGGATATGCTGGCCAACACCTTCAATATGGAGCGGGGCAAGAAGAGCGACAAGAAATGGCGCGATGCCCATGCCTATAAAGCAGAGCAGGAACAGCACCGCGCAAAAGAGGCTGCTGAGTATGTGGAACGCAAGAAGGCACAGGCAAAACAGATCGTACAGGACATCAAGGTCGGTGAGCAGAAACTATCCAAACTTCAGGCTTCCATTGACGAACTCCTGTCTGCCACCAACATACAGGAAGAAGACATGCAGGCTGTACCGTTTGCAGAAATGCCGTTCAAGATGCAAGGGTCTGACAAGCCTTATACCGTCAAAGACCTTGTTGATGAGGCACTGTATCGTATAAGTAAAGATCTGAGTAAGCCCATACCGATGTTAGGTCGTGACAAGTGGCTGAAAGAGCGCAATGCCTATGCGAAGCAAGTGACCACCATCCTTCAGGAGCAGTTAAACAGCGTTTCCAGGATTCATAGGAAGAAAATCAATGAAATGGGCAAACTGATGTATTTTGATGCGAAGAAAAAGGCTTTTCAGGCTGTCAGGATGGAGCAGGAGAACGAGAAATTAAGGCAGCGTATCTCAGAACTCGACGAGAAGGCCGTAGCCCGTGAAAAAGCCAGAGCCGACGCAGCCGAGCGGAAAGCCAGGGAGCAGGTAACCAGAGCCGAAAGCAAGACTCAGGAACAGTCCGCAAGGGCTGACCGGGAAAGGCTTCGGGCAGACGAAGCGGAGAAACGCTTGTCGATGACGGACAGGTTTCTCCATTTGCCAAACGTTTATGAAGCCTACAAACAGTGGACTTCACTCTTTGATGCTATTGAAAATGCCATCAAGAGCTTCAATGCCTGGGCACACAGTTCTGCCTCCATCTTCAGCGATTCCGACGAGCAGTCCATCGGCCAGGGCATCATAGCCTATTGCCAGCTCAACAACTTGGATCCTTATAGTGAGAAAGACCGTCAGACTGCCGCCAGCGGTATAGCGAAAGAGGCAGAATCCACCGTTGGCCATATCACTCAGTTCATGTGGGATATTGCCGTCACTCGTATCGGTCAACTCGCCTCTGAGATGTGTTTGTCAAGAGGTAGTCAGTTCATCGGTGGCAGCAACGGCTATGCCGACGAACTCACCAACTGGGATGGTACGAAGAAACGAGGACTGGGGAGATGATTGTTAGTGACTTCAAAATTCCGTTGTATTATTTGCGCTAACAGCATAACGAAATCAAAATTATTCATAAATTATCCTTTGATAATCCATTATGATACAAAACATTGAATTATTTTCATTATTTTTGCAAAAATTATAACGAATAATTTAGCAAATGGATGATATAAATCGAATAAAATTAGTGTTAGTTGAGAAGAAGCGTACCAGTAAGTGGCTGTCTGAACAAATGGGTGTTACACCTTCTACTGTTTCAAAATGGTGTACCAACTCTTCGCAGCCTGACTTGAATAGTCTTCTGAAAATAGCCGATTTGTTAGATGTAGACATTAAGGAATTGATTGTACGCGAATATAAATCTTACCTGTTGTCGAAAAAATAAAAATTGTAATACAATGCAGAAAAGTTGCAAGAGATATGATTGATTGGCACGAAATATTAAAAGAAATATATAGCCCACCTATAGGATCTCTATGGGTGGCACCTAATGGTATATGGAACAATTCTTTTGCTCATAACAAGGACAAGGATGATTTCCATCCTTCCGTGATAGGCCGTCTGTTTGAGAATAATCATAGATGTTGGCTTATACCTGGGACATCGAAGGATTACAAGAAAGGTTCTGATGTTTTTAATGTTAAAATTGACCCAGAGGATCCTGATTGTCCGTATTCGCATTTCTTAATAAAATTGAGAATGGTTTATAACTCAAAAGATGTGCTTTTGTTGGATAGAGGATGGAATGGTATTGATTCTCTTAATGAACAACAGACAAAAGATCTCAAATTGCAAATAAAATTTTGTTTAGGCATCAATGTTTAACGAAGAATATATTTTAGAATTGCTTTCTGGAAAACTTTCCACGAAAGGGTATTCCTGCATAGTTAATTCTATTTCTGCGATGGTACATCGTTATCAGTGGAAAAAGAATATAATTGTATCTGGTAATACCAATATGGATTGGTCAGATGATGACATTCAAGAATTGGTCCAGCAATTTTTTGAATGGATAATAACCAATGAGAAACTTAAATATATAAGTAAAGTACCTTATGAGTATCTCTCATATTATTTCTCTCAGATGTTTATTTCCTTTGTGTCAACCAAAATAAAGGAGGAACAACAAAAATTGGGTATAAGTTATCACAGATGCGAAGAACTTGTACGTGAAATATGCATCGAGTCTTATGCGAATATCAAGTTATCAGGAAAAAATTATGTGTCTCTCGGTGACACTTTGAAAGAAAAGCGTATAGACGATTTAAGTGATATCATCAAATATATGCCCAGATATGTAATAAAGGAAACAACTAAACATTTTAAGCCTCTTGTAAAAACAGTTGTTGATGATATCTTAGTGGATACTGATGACTTTGTGTCTATGGATGCTTTGATAAAGAGCGTATATCAACTTTTGGATCAGTCTTCTTTGCCTGGATATGAACAGCCTGACGAGGCTTCGCAAGGCAATGATGAAGAGGATTACAGTCCATATGTTAAAATGATATTGTCTAATGTAACAAAAGAGGAAGCTAATCTGTACTTGGATTATCTATTTGGAGATGAAAATATAGTTTCACTCTCAGACTTAGCAAAGAAATATAATATGCCCAAAAGTACAGTTCATAGTAAAGTCATGAATTTTAAGCAGAAAATATTTACTACTTATATACCTAAGAATGAGGAAGATGGCATAAGTTTCTTAAAAAACTTAGCTAACTCTTTGGACGAAATCGTAAAATAGGAGTATTAGTATAGTGTAAATCATTTATGATAATGGATACAATTAATGAATTTCTGAAAACTCCATTTTTTGAGAAATCAGATACGGAGAATTTAAATATAGATACAGGAAGAGTTCAAAAACTTAACCGTTTGTTTGCCGGTTATGATTATAAGCCAGCAACTATGCACTTATTACCAAGAGTTAAACGGAATCAGATTTGGAGTATCAAGAATGAATACATGGACTTTGAAGGCCATCTTCAGAAAGCGATACATCCTTTTATGGTATTAGTATCTTCTGATCCAGAACTTCTCGATAATGAAACGGAGTTTGTACGGGTTTTTCCTATATCTCCTTTTGTAGAGAAAGCCTCTTCTAATGATATTATATGTAGTGACACTTCCATTGTAGGATTTCCATTTCTTATAGAGTCCTGGAATGGACAGCCTGTTCTTACTGAGATTTTGGACAAATATGTCACTAATTATATTGTTGATAAGAATATAACGGAAGAAGATCATGATACTAGTTCTGATTTCCAGGCAATTGAAATTTCCAATGCGAAGTTCCTAAATCATTCAATTCTTGCATACATGAGTGATGCATCTCGATCAAAGGTCTTCTCTTTTTCTATAGATATTAATTACGGCGGTAACACTAAGTCACTTCACATGCCTATCTTGAATGTTGCCAATCCCAAATTGATTGCATTAAGAGAAAATGAGGAATATGCAGTTGCCGCAAAATCTGGTTGTGTTTTAACGGAAAACGATTGTATAGAATTTTCCAACGCTGATTTACCGTTTAGGCTCGAGATTAGGAAAAAATCTGGTTCATACTTGCTTACAGTTATCCCCCAAATAGAAATCACTTTAACTAATAGTTGTAATGAAGAAATATGTGGGAATAAGAATGCTGAAAGAATAGTATTTAGCAATCTTAAAAAAGGCCTTTATGAAATAAAGACTCCTTTGTCAAATGAGATATTAACTATAAGAATAAAATAATATGGCAGATACATATATTTCGCTTATTAAAGCGACCAAATGGGTTGATTTAAGTGATGAACATAAACAGCTTCGTACATCTCTTGAAAACGATATTGCCACAACATGTTGCGGTAAAGGGTATAATCAACCTATTATGTTACAAGGAGCATTCGGTATAGGTAAAACTACTACCCTAAATTATCTATTCCACTATGCATGGGAGGTGTTAAAAGTCCCCACTTTTCATATCTTGTTATCTGATCTTGTTGAAGTAGTAAAGAAGGCAGCTCTCGAACAAGGAGTTGAAAAAATCCAAAATGAACTCTTAGCTAAAATTATTAAAAATGTTTTGGATGATCAAATCAACAAGTTAAAAACAGAAGATTGGTCAACACTAACCAATCTATGGTTTCCTGATTTTACATCAATGGATGAAGATGTGCCTTTATCCTTGGATGATTATCTTGTAGATTTTGCACCAGTACAGATTGACGCAGATATTGATGAAACCACAAAGAATGCCTTTGATAAAGGCTTTACAAAGGATGTTATTCTTGATGCAATAAATTCTTCGAACAAGCCTCTCTTGTTGATTGATGAGTTTGAATCAAGGTTCACAGATTTAAAGAATGTAGTAACATCATCCGGTGGTGGTATATTAAGAGCATTATTTGATCAAGTGGTATCATCAAAGCCATTTTATCTCATAATAGGAAATGGTCCTGGTTCTGCTTATGAAATTTCTAAGGAGCAAGGTACTGAGGATAGTACAGACAATGAGGCTGCAGGAAATAGGAGGCTTAAACCAAAACAAATACCCTTCCCAACGATAAAATTACTCCAGCAGAAGTTCATGCATAATGAACCGAAAGGCTATGTAAATTTTATTTGGTGGGTTTCACGCTGTCGACCTGGTCAAATCCAACGACTACATGATTCTCTCAATTATGACAATTGCTCTCAATTGGATTTTTCTGATTTTATAACTAAGCCTATCTTTTCTGAACCGATTGACGGTACGGGAAATGATGCAGTGAAGTATCTTAAAACAGAATACTTTAATGAGATAGATAGTCGGTTGTGGAAGCACATGGGAGAATGGCTGTTGAACTTTGAACCATGTACATATAAAATCAATCGCGACGATCGTGAGGCTTTAATGTCATGCCCAGATACCTTTTTTGTATCAGAAGATCTTGTTGAAGCCGACAAAATACTTGTTGCATTGCAAAAAGATTTAAGTTGTTATTTGAAAGAGAAACAGGATTTAGGCTTTTACCCACGAGTTGATTATTTAAAAAATATCCACAAATATTTCACCTATGTATTATCTGCTTGCTCTGACAAAGATGGCAATGTGATATTTAAGACTCCGAATAAGAGATTTGAAGAATCATTCGCAAATGCTTTCGCAATTCCTTTGTTTGAAATCGTTTATGATTTGATAAGCCAATATGAAGATGACAATGATACAGGTTTTAAGCAGACAAAAGATTTTGTTTTAGATTGTATAAAGTGGACAGAAAAGGCAATCGAAAATCGTGACTTGAACCTAAAGTACAATGAGACATTCCGCTTATATGAAGATAGTTATTGCAACTTACGCCCGGACAGCGAAGTTCATATTCAGTTCTCCCTGAACGCTGTACGCAATATGATAGAACAGCCTGTAGGTGATCCCCGTCTAAAGTATAAGGATATAGCCTTGGAGAATCTTCTTAATGAGATTCCAATGGCCAAGGCCGGTGTTGTGTTTGCTCAAAAAAATAATTGCAGAATTCTGTTTATACCACAATTCGAGGAAGACAGGATGTCTTCATACATTGTGAGGGTTAAGCAGTATGTCATTTCAAACATGCCTAATCTTTTGCATCGTGGAAAAGATACGATGAAAATAGTCTTTTTAGGTAACTATGATGATATAGATGGTTTGCGCAAAGAACTTCTCCGAGATGCTAATGATGAATTGAGTCCAATAGGCAAAATGAGTAAATTGAGTATTGACACATTTGATTCTTATAACTTTAATTTTGGTAGTAGGACTTGTGATTTTATTGATTCTGTAGTAAAGATAACCATTATTGGCGCATATAAAGACGAATTTACTTCTTTATTATCTGATGGTAGTTATAATATAGAAGATTCTATACACAAGATTGGTACAAGTGCTTGGTCAACCCGTAAGGAGGATAGGCGAACCATCGAACATTATTCAAAACTTGTTTTGGAAGGAGACAATTCAACGATTGACACTATCGAGAAAGATGCAAAGAGCAGTTTCTTGAATTCTATGGAACAATTGATTTGTCCTATTGATCGATATAACGACTATTCAAATTTTGAGTTGTCAACTCTATTTGATGAAACTACTCAGACATACGAACCTTTAAGTAAGTTCGTTTGCTTATTGTATATTATTGAACATGCGGGTAAAGAAACTATAAGTTCGTCACTCCTTGACTTCTTAAGGATTGTTGGCCAAAGAAGCAGTAGACTTTATTTTGAGGCTAAGACAGAAGAAAGTTCTGTTCATGAATCTTATCATTTAGATGAAATATATAAAATTTTAAACGATACAGAACGGACTTCTCGTTTATTGAAGAACGTTGACATCGATTCTGACTTTTATAAATCTTTGTCAGCTTTTACGTCAATGTTGGTAGATGAAAGCTTGAGAGCCAATTTAACTCATTCTTTTATTAGTTTCATACGCAATGATATCGCAAATCATTGGATAAGTGAATACAACTCTGTTATGTCCAGTTATTCATCTTCTGAAGGCGATATTCTTATGCGTTTGACGTATGCTATTGCATCAGCGAAATTAGTTGATTATGAGAAGCTGAGAAAAGAAACCGCTGAACGTCTAGATTCTATTTCTCAACATATTCAGGAAAAGCGTACTCAGATAATTGAATCCTTATCGGATATTAAGGATGATTTATTTCCTATTGGAACGAGACGTGTAGGAGACCCACTTGCTGGCTATTTGCAAATCATTCAAAGCGTTTTAAATCTTTGCAGATTAATCAAAAAAGAATTGGTGGAGGATGGAACAAGTCTTTCTACATATTTATTATTGGAAACTATCTCTTGGAGAATAGAAAATATGAAGACATCCATAAACACATTGTGTTCTCAGGTGGTCGACTTGTCTAAGAGATTAACCCAAAAGCGTGAGGCAATTCGCACAAAATTTCAAGTTCCAATTGATGACATGCTCAAAGATAAACTTGTTTCATTACTAGTTAATGAAAGCGATCCGATTGGCAATATTAAACCACCATTTGATAATGATATTTTGTGGCGAAAATATGCCTGGAAAATTGGGTCTTTGGATAAGATAAAGTATATATTGTTTGACATGAATCCATCTCCTAAGGATGCAGTTGGATACTTTAAATTTGAAGATATTGAATCTATTAAGAAATCGATAGAGAATATTTATTCTGAAATGGTAAATAATGCCTTCATGCCTATTCAAAATTTATGCTCTGAAAAGTGTGATGAAATTGATTCATATCAGAAAATGCTTACCTATGTTTCAAACCTTATAAATAATGTTCAAGATGATACAGATAGATAAATACAGCAAGAAGTATGAAATCGCTTTAGGGCGTAGAAATAGTGCTCAATATGCCACAAAGTTAGACTCCGAATTGAAAACTCCAGAATGGATGGAACTATATTCGAAGTTAAAATCTTTGGATAAAATTACTAAGGTATCTGAATTTGATGAGAATGAGACGAAACTGGTAAAGTTATTTGAACAACTATATGAAAAGATTACTGCACCTGGATTGGATGCTTTTATATCCTGGGTGGAGTCTTCCACAATATCCAAGAACACAGAGAATATAAAGAAGTTCAAGAAATATCTCAAGGGCGAATATGATAATTATGCTGACGAGATAGAAGGTATACTGACCTCAAAAGAGATAATATCAAATTTTCCTGCAGATTCCATATTTGGAAAATTAATATCTAATTTTGAGAGTAAGATAAAGCGCCTTATTACGAATTTTATTGATAGCGATAAGTTTGAAAATGAGATCGACGGCTTGCTGTCTAAGATAAAATTAGAAATGGATAATGTTTCTACGATAACAGAATTAAATTTCACTTTATTCAACCAGTTATTTACGGAGGAACAAGCTAAGGATGAAAAGTTATCCTTCTATAACGATATTTTTGAAAATATCAGAAAGAAATATCAATCTATCGAATTTCAAAAAGGTGAAGATAAAAACACGGATTTATACATAAGAATAAACAATCGCATATCTTCTGTCAAAAAATGTATCACCTTGCTGGTAGAAACAAATATCGCAAAGGATGAAGACGAGGTACTCAAAGGAATGTTCCTCAAATTTCAAAAAGAAATGCCCGTAGTTGAGGATGATTATCTTCAGTCTCTTAAAGGTTTTGTTGACAATGACTGGGAGAATTTATCTGATAAATACTACCAGATAAAAGAGTTCTATTCTAATGCTCCATTGTCGTTTAAGCCAGTTTCTTTTCCTGATTTAAGAAAGGGTGGCGATTTGAAAAATTTAATAGATTCCTATAATTTAATTTTGAAAGATGGAGATATAATCATAAAACCTGCGGCAACAGTAAATGAGATTAAGTCTGCTGTCAACAAAAAATCGAAAACTATAAAGGACTTAAATTCGGACATTGAAAAGTGCAGAATTTCTGTTAAAGAAGAAATGACCGAGTTTATTGAAAAGTATAACAAGCAGAAAACCATGCTTGAAAAGACTATTGAGGACAAAGAGGATCTTAAAGAGGACTTTGATTCTATTTATGGAGAAGACGGAGCTCTTGATAATTTATCTAATGGTATAGATGAATATTTGTCGGATGGATCAAGTTTGTTAAAAGCGCTGTCTCAAGGAATTATTGCACAGATGGTTGACCTAATGAAGACAACGACTGAGAAATTTGAGGAGACCCTTAAAAAGACCGGGTTAAAGGATTCTATAGAATGGTTAAATGATCTTTCTGATTATAATTTGTCTGCAGAATTTCTCGATGCTGATAAAATCAAGCAGTTACTTAGCAAGGGACTAATAAAAATAGAACTCACTAAGACCTATAAATAATATGAATAAATCTTTAGCAGCCATTATAACAGCTCTTGATCATTTAAGAGTAAGTAGTTTATACGTCCACAATGCGGAATTGGAGGGCGCACAGTTCTCTGTACAAAAATTAAAAGGACGAAAAGTATATTTAGTTGAAACTCTTGCAGTTTTGAATGCCCTAGTGGAAAAGGGCACAATGTTGCTGTATGGTGGTCATGGCGGTGGAAAGACTACTTTGTCTAAGTATTTGGGGCAGTTGTTTTGTCATCTTTCCAAGGAAAAAATAGAAGATTGCATTCTTCGTGGACATCCTCAGCTAACAGAAGAAAAAATTTTGGGAAGTCTGAATCTTGTGGAAATGATGAACCCAAGTCTGATTAAAGGTGGAAAGATAAAAGTTATCTGGAATGATTTTGTTGATTCGCCATGGAAGATAATAGATGAGATAAATAGATTGTCTCCATATGCTCAGAATATCTTGCTATCTTTGTTAGCTGAAGGTACTGTAAAGTATCATAATCAAGCAAAGACATTGTCTTCCTTTTCATTGTATGCCACAATGAACCCCAAGGATAGCGGAAATTTTGATTTATCTCTTCCCTTCCTTGATAGATTTGCGTTGGCACTTCCTATAACAATGCCAGATTATGATAGTTTCAGTACAATTGGTCGAAAGGATCGTTTATATGACAATCTGAATGAATGGATGGATGATTTTAATCTTCAGTCTGTTCAGGAAGAAATAAAAGAATTGCAATATACAGAAGAAGCAGAACTTTTTATAAATTTCCTAATAGACTCATATCGTCTATGCTGCCGCGTATCTAAAGAGACAAGCGAAACAGTTTCGGTTGATAAGGCATTATGTAAAGGATGTCACATGGATGCGCCCAATAAGGTCTGCAATAAAATTAAGCATCCTTTAAGTGTACGTGTAAAGGAAGACCTTTATAGGTATGGTAAAGCTATGGCTTGGTTCCTCGGTGATGATAAAGTAGAGGTAAAGCACATAAAGTTAATTGCTCCCTATATGATTTGGCATCGATCTGAATTAAGTAAGAAGTTTAGAAATGAATTTGAAAACCGTATAACTTCGGATGATGACAAATTGCTATCACAGAATGTTGTTACCGATATCCAGTTGGATGCTACTAAGCAGATTATAAATCTTATCGCAGAAGAATTTGATGGAGTAGAACAAAACCTTCTCGAATTTGAGAAAGTTAAGAAAGGAAAACTCAGCGAATCGGAATTTAAGGATTTTACAAATAGGGTGAAAAGTGCTCAAAACAACTTCTTAATATTGATTGCCGAAATAAGTCCTATTCTGGAACAAAAATATGCTCCTGTCTATGAAGAGATTCGCTCTTATGATCATAGAATATCTGAGGCTTCAGGATATGATGATTTGAATAAAATCAAAGACGAACTTGCGTTTAGATACGACATACCTAATCGTTCATATATACATGAGCGTATAGTCAAACGTCAACGTGAATTAAAATCTGTTGATTATAAATTTACGATTTCAGAGGATGCGATCAATTCTTGTGAACGTCTTTTGAACCATGTTAAGAAAGTGCAGCCGAATTACCCCAAAAGGGTTTCTCGCTTTAAGAAGATTCCTCTAATGGATTTTAATAATGATGATTGTGATTTGGTTATGATATGTACCGAAGAGCATGTCTTTGATTTCTATTATCGTGGGGAGGAATCAAGCGATACATATCAACTTCTAAATGGAATAAATGGTAAGTAATTACAATATATATAAAGAAAAGGCGGAAAAAGCCATTGAATATGTGTTTAATACCGAATATCATAGGTCTCTAGGGATTCCTATGCCTATTGTCGATCTGCTTCTTGCCGACGATCCAAATTATATAACGGGGTTGTATTACATAACTATAGATCAAACATGGCAAATACATCTGAATTTTGGCAGACCGTCTATTAGTTTTAAGGAATTTCAAGATGAAGTTAAGGTCCTGACTAGACACGAAATTGAGCATTACATGTGCTGTCCTTTTGACGTTCTTACCCATCTGAGAATGCTAAAACATATTGCGGATGTTTATAAAAACGAGTTTAAATATTTGGGCATAGATATAAATTCGTGCTGTGGATCTATTGCAAACCAAGCCGCAGACATTATTGTGGATACTGTTAATTTTCAAAGGCATCCTCAAGAGACCATGGCTAGTGAAATCAATTGGATAAAGAAGGGTGCAGATATTTCCCAATGCCCAAGGCATGGAAAATTGATGTTCTTAACCAAAGAAGCTATTTGGCAGGAAGATTTGGAAATAAACGAATCAGATGAGGAACTTAAACAGATAGCCTATACTTTAGGGAAGGACTTCCTGGAAGGAGGAATTGATAACAAAGCTCTATTCTTCAACAAAGCCGAGAACTATACTAGAGCTTTTTTCAAATTATATGTCAAAGATAAAAATGATCCCCCTAAAGGAAATTGTAGTGGTGGCCAGTCTGGAAATGCTAATGATCAAACCTCTGGAGAGAGTGATTCTGGTTCTGGAAATGGACAGCAAAGCAATGGTGGAAGTCATTCATCGACAAACATAGGCTCATTCGGAAGGCCAAAGGATGGTGACAAGAATGGTAGTGCCCTTGTTTTTGCTGACCCTGATAAGATAAAGCAAGCAATAGAGACTTTTGCATCAGAAACGTCTGTTGAAGACTTTGTACAAATCCTAAGTATGGCTGGTTTGGGTGGGCTTACGGAAAAGGACAAGGAGATTCTATGGTTCTTCGTACAAAGTGCTGCTATGATTCCAATCGAAGAATATTCGAACAAAGGAAGCAAAAGCAATTATATGTATCCTTCCACATGGAAGTTAGGGGATTCTATTGATGACATAGATTTGATGTTGTCATATATGACTTCGTCTAAACTTATACCTGGGATTACCACAAAGAAATGGGAAAAGAATGCTAACGATGTTGTGGGTTCAGATAGGAAGCAACGTGACTTGCTCCTTGTCGTTGATACTTCTGGGAGTATGGGAAATGTCAGAGCGGAGCAAAGTAATATGTTTCAAGCAATTCTAGCCTCTTTTGGAATTATTGATTACTTCAAATCTATTAATGGGAAAGTGGCTTTAATTAGCTTCTCTGATAGGATCACAGCTAATGTAAATTGGACAAATGACTATGATTTAGTTAAGAACAACCTCATAACGGATGGAGATGGTGGTACAAAGTTCCCTTTGCGAACGGTTTGTGATGTCCTTGAGCAATCTCCCAAAGAGCTTGTGACAGTGATAATCACGGATGGTGAGATTGGGAATGGTCAAGAAACAATGGAATATTTCAGAGATTATCTAAACGAGAACAACCGATTATACCTTTTTATCTTAGGAAAACGACGTGCGACCATTAACTATGATTCCTTGAAGGCTTTAGGGGCAAAAGTGTATCAAGCACAGACTGCACATGAGTTTTGTGAAGCTGTCTTATCTGATTTAATTTAACCAATGAGACATGGTGACAGGAACCATGTCCCGCTCAAAGACAAAAAGTTATAGATGATAAACAAGAAAACCAAACGTTTAATAAATATATGGCACTCGCAATAAACATAGAAGACCTGCTGAACAAGCAGAAGATTGAATCCAACCGCGTGGAGTTCAAGACGGGGTGGAATCCAGGAAGCATATACCATAGCGTATGCGCTTTTGCCAATGACTTTGAAGACCTCGGTGGTGGCTATATTGTAGTCGGTGTGGAAACAAACGAAGATACAGGCATCGCTAAGCGACCTGTCGTTGGTGTTCCGCTGGAGAAGATTGACGGAATACTACAGAATATGGTTGGCTATAACAACAAACTTTCGCCATACTATATGCCTCGCACAAGTGTTGAAGATATAGATGGCACTCAAGTGCTGGTGATATGGTGTCCAGCAGGCATCAACAGGCCATATTCCGTACCTGAGAATGTGACGGCAAAGAATGGCTCAAAGGAGTATTTGTATGTCCGTGACGGCACGAGCAGCATCATAGCCAAAGGTGAGGTATTGGATGAACTGCGCGAACTGGCAAGCAGGGTGCCGTTTGATGAGAGAGGTAATAGCGACATTCAGTTAGAAGACATTTCTATGGTGCTGCTTCGCGACTATCTCGTCAAGGTAGGAAGCAAATTGGCTGATCAAGTGACAACGATACCTCTTTCAAGTATTCTTGACCAAATGGAACTCTACACCGGTCCGAAAGAGAATCGCTTGATGCGCAACGTTGCGGCTATGATGTTCTGCGAGAATCCGAGCAAATTCTTCCCCTATACCCAGATTGACGTAGTGACATTCCCTAACGGCAAGCAGAAAGACTCGAACAATTTCACTGAAGTGACATTCAAGGGTTGCGTTCCGCAGATGATTAAGCAGACGATGGAGTACATCAAGAGCAATGTACTCAAAGAGCATGTGCGCAAAATCTCTGGGAGGCAAGAGGCCGACCGTTTTTGGAACTACCCTTACGATGCAATAGAAGAAGCTGTAGTAAATTCGGCATATCACAGGGATTACCAGCAGCATGAGCCTATTGAGATAACTGTTGAGCCAACAGGCATCTCAATCCTTAACTGCCCAGGGCCAGACCGCAGTATTCCCAAAGAAGATATCGAAAAAGGCGACATGCTAAAGAGCCGTCGTTATCGTAACCGTCGCTTAGGTGACTTCTTGAAGGAGCTTGACCTTACAGAAGGTCGCTCAACGGGTGTTCCCACTATTCAAGCTAAGCTTACCGAGAATGGTTCTCCTCGTGCTATCTTTGAAACAACCGACGATCGTCTGACTTTCTTGGTAACGATTCCCATCCATGATGGATGCAACGAAAATGCAGAGAGTTCGGAGAGAGGTTCGGAGACAAAGGAAAAAAGTTCGGAGAGGTCAATAAAAAGTTCGGAGAAAATCCTTGAGTTGATCAAGAAAAAGCCTACAATGTCGGCTGCGGAAATAGCGATGGAAATTGATATGAGTTCAAGAGGTGTTGAGAAACAAATCAGAAAACTTCGTGAAGCAGGCATCATCAGACGCGTCGGTGCTGATTTCGGAGGCTACTGGGAAATAATCAAGGATAGTTGAAATATATTCATATTTGTACCAATAAAATGTAAATCACTGATTTTTAACATGGGTTATTTTCGAGGAAGTGAAATAGGCATAGAATCTGCACCTATTACAAGATAATTTAATCCCGGTAATCATAGAAAATTACCGGGATTTTTTATTTCATCACCCTTCAGTACACAAAAAAATATATGATATATTTAGGCGTAATGGACATTTGGTAGGCTGAAACCTCTCAAATGTCCTTTATTCATTACCTTTGCAGCATTTGAAAGCTTATGAATAAAAAAACTGTATATTCTGTAACAGTTCAGATGTTAAAAAGAATGGTCATCGGCGTAATGTCCAGATGTACTTTTGTAGGGATTGTCGCAGGCAATTTCAAAGTGGTCATCGTATAGACAATGTGTGTTTATGGAGTGACTA
>ERZ772957.222-NODE-222-length-48965-cov-5.600409_pt1 | contig 48965 bp, 70 predicted proteins | sample MGYA00580682_ERZ772957 | MGnify/ENA primary metagenome ERZ772957 (study PRJEB29015, sample SAMEA2737921) | human oral metagenome | biome: human oral; feature: human-associated habitat; material: dental | place: China | collected 2025 ... | reverse complement strand
CTGCACATTCTTTTGTAATATCATCATCAGTTGGCCCAAGTCCACCAGTAATAATAACAGTATCATTTTCTGAAAATGCCGCATCTAAAGTTTGCAATAATCGCTCACTATTATCCCCTATTGTCGTTTGACGATAAACACCTATACCTAATGCTGCAAGTTCTTTTGATAAATAAGCTGTATTGGTATTAACAATATCACCTAATAGTAGTTCTGTTCCTACAGATATTAATTCGACTCTCATAATAATCTCCTCACATACTCAAATTAAACATGTTTTATCGTTATCTACTATTATTCTACATCAAAGTATAAAAAAAATAAAGACCACAACTCTGTGATCTTTATCAAATTTTTATTACTTGTTCTGCATTCTTCTACCTTTTTTGTCGAAGAATTTTTTATCTGGACTACGACGTTCATTACGAGGTTTTCTATCGCGACTATCTCTTCTTTTTCTATCATTTGAGCGCCCACTTCTACGAGATTTTTCTTGTTTGCGAGGAAGAGGTTTTTCAAATGATAATTCAACATCTACTTCTTTTTTATCATTAATCAATTTGCTTAAAAGCACCGTAATAATTTTTTCAGCATTAGCTTCTGCTAATAATTTATTTGCTAAACTATTAAACTCAACATGATTATTACCTAGTTCTGAAACTACTTCTTCAAACATTCTGTTGTAGCGCGCTTTTTTTACTTCTTCACTAGTATAAGGTCGCAACATTTTCATTCTTTCGCCACGAGAAGCTTCTATATCTTTTAAATATGGCATTTCTATTGGATTTAAGAATGTCACAGCTACTCCTGATTTCCCTGCACGTCCTGTACGACCAATTCTATGTGTATAACTCTCTGTATCTTGAGGGATATCAAAATTATAAACGTGAGTCACATCACTAATATCTATTCCCCTAGCTGCAACATCAGTCGCAACTAATATTTGCAATGAGTTATTTTTAAACTTACGAAGAATTTCTAAACGTTTTGACTGCGTTATATCCCCATGTAAGCCCTCAGCCAAATATCCTTTTGCGATTAATGCACTAGATAATTCATCAACACGACGTTTAGTACGACCGAAAACAATAGCTAAATTAGGATTTTGGACATCTAGGAATCCTATTAAAGTTTCTAATTTTTCGTTTTCTCGCGCTATTGTTGCAAACTCAGTGATATCCGGATTAAGATCCTCATCACTCATCGTTTTTATTAGTTTATAATCTTTCATAAAGTCTTTTGAAAGTTCCATAATAGTTTTTGGCATAGTTGCTGAGAACAGCAGTGTTTGATGACGAGATGTTATTTTTGATAAAATAAATCTAACATCTTCGATGAATCCCATATTTAGCATTTCGTCTGCTTCATCTAATACTAAATGAGTCAATGTTTCTAATCTTATAGTTTTTCTATTAATATGGTCTATTACTCTACCTGGAGTTCCTACTATTATTTGAGGACGTTTTTTCAAATCTTGTATTTGTCTTTCAATACTTGTCCCACCAAAGATTATACTAACCTTAAGTCCTTTAACACGTGACATTAAACGAAGTTGCTCTCCTACCTGTTGAGCTAATTCTCTCGTTGGTGCCAAAATCAATGATTGTAGTTCCTCTGTTTTTCTTACTGTATCTACTATTGGTATCCCAAATGCTCCTGTTTTTCCTGAACCTGTTTGGGCTTGGGCTAATATATCAATTCCTGATAGTACATATGGAATTGTTTCTGTTTGGATACCAGTAGGAGATACGAAGTTCATGTTAGTTAGCGATTCTATTATCTTACTGCTAACTCCTAATTCTTCAAATGTTGTCATTTGGTTCTCCTTCTATCTAGTTGTTTTACCATTTTTTCTGTAACCAAACAATTATAGCACGTGAGCGGAAAATAATAAAGTAATAAATATAGTTCAAACTAAAAATGGCATAAATCAAACTATTTCAAATATATTTTAGGGTATTTTTAAACTAAATGAAAATATAGGAAAAATAATAGAAACTAATAAGTATTTAGATACTTTTTCCCAATATTTTCCCCATCAATCTTTTCTTTCCTTACGTTCCTGGATTAATTGCTCAAATTCTGCAATATCCTCACGATCCATATACTTTATTTATTTATAAAAAAAGAACTCCCATGTCAGAACGTATCTGCCTTTAAAATAGGAATGGGAGCATTGGTATTTTTTTTAAAAATAGAAAAGAAGCAGCTAGCTAGTTCTACTTCTCACGGTGGGCATAGCCCTCTAATCTGTATATATTATATCATATTTTTACTTTTTTGTCAACAAAAAATAACCCCCTAATTAAAGGGGGTGTAATAGCGTCTTTATTATTAAATCTACATATCTACTGCATTCACAAGGTAAGCGTCCTCTACCCATTGATTTGACTCCGGATAGTTAATTCTAGCCCAGCCGTTGCGTTTTTCGTATACACGTACACGAGTTCCAGCTTTTAATAGTTCCTTATCCTCTGAATTAACATCAGGAGAAGTTTCGACGAAATAATCTTCTGAAAGTTCCGCCTCATAGTACGGCATATCAGAGGCTTTTAATTCTGTGTTTACGTCTAATTCATGAGCGAAATCATCTGAAATATCATCTTGTGGAGCTTCTCCTGTGTAACGATAAGCGTACACATACGGACAACCGTTAGCCTCCCAAATTACGTCATGATTGTTTATTGTAATTCCATTGTAGCCGTAGTTACAGTGAATTATGTTGTCTGCATCAACAAACATTCCTGTATGACCAAATGCATTATATTCAATTAGGTTCGCTAAACCTAACCAGTTCTCTTATGAACTTCTAACAGTCTTCCTGTTAGTTTAGACTATTTGTTCTCCATGTCTATATTAATCTACCTAACGAATTTCTTTTTCGTTTTTTATCATGTAGTTTAGCGTGTTCAGATTGTGACATAAGTTGAAGATTTTCTATTCTATTATCTTGTTTATCTCCGTTGATATGGTGGACTATCTCGTTTTTCTCTAATTTTCTACCTAGATAACTTTCCATAACAATTCTGTGTTCACGTCTAGAATTTCTTTTAACATAATAATTTGAACTTCCAGAATGTCTTTTAAAATCTCCCACACACTCCTTAGAACAAAAATTATAATTGTTGCGATTGATTTGAGATTGTTTGCGAAGTATTTCCTTACCGCATTGTTTGCAAAATACAATCTCTGATGTAACTCTAGAATTAGAAGCACAATGAGTTGAACAATATAAACTATTCTTATTAACTTTTGTTTGAAGATATTCTTTTCCACATTGTTTGCATATTTTATAAATTTTAGGATGTAGACATTCATTACATTTTTTTGATTTTCTATGACCTATATATTCTTTATTACAGCTTTGACAAATTAAATTTCTAGGTCTTTCTCGCCATTCATCTCTGCATTTATCAGAACAATGCTTTTGATTAAAATATCCTTCAAACTCCTTTTCACAATTTAAACATTTTTTCATACTTTTTCTACGCACCTTCCTAATACCTATTATACCCTAAATGCGTATTAAAAGCAATTATAGACAGTGAGGAGGGGGATTTTTCGAGTTCGCTTGAACCCTACGAGGACGCAATCCTCTAGTCGTTAGACCTCTCCGAAAAAAATCGGCTTTGGTACGGAAACAGCCACGACTTTACGTTTGGCTTTCAACCGTTTAACCCCCAGTACTTATACATTACATATAAGCAGAGCAAATTACTCCACTTGAGCGTCCTCTCGCACCCCAAATGAATATATCGCCACGTTGAGCATCCCAACCGTGATTTTCAGCGATTAAAGTATATCCATTCTTAAGTAACCAATCATGCATGTATTCAGTATTAACCACCCAACCATGGTCTGTTGCTCCTGCACTTCTTAATGCAAAATAAACTGAACTTGAACAGTCGTACGAGTTCGGTCCTAATCTGCTTGCCATTGAGTAAGTAACTACTCCACGTCTATCATTCATCCATTTAATCGCTTGTTCTATGTTTATTGCCATATTATTTATCCTCCTTTGGTTTATCATAAGTCAACGCTTGTTCACTGTCAGAAATCCCTTGTGTAGTAGGGTCTGTAACCACTCCTAATATGGTTAATATAACGAAAATAGAGTTAATTACATCTATTACATTCGCTGAAAATCCGTTTAAATTTAAGTGCAATCCAAACATTTTAAATACAGTTTGAACCGCTACTATTAAGGCACTTACAAGCGCTAATACAAAACCTTTATTTCTTAATCTTACATTCCAATTAATCATTAATTATCCTCCTTTATTAACGGTAAATCTTGACAACGTTCAAATAACTCAGTTACTACTGAATTTCCTCCTAGGTTTTTGTAACTTTCATAAAGCAAGGAAAGTTCTTTTAATTCATGCACACCTATTGTGCCTCTATCTAAAATCCTTGTCATTTCTTTTAAAAGTCTATATCTAGTTATTGCCAAAGTCCCGTCTGCTGTCTTTTGAATTTTACTGTTTATCTCAGTTAAATTAATATCAATGTTTTCTAAATTCTTGTTACTACGTTTTAACAACCACGCTATCGTGGGTGCGATTATTGTAGTAACAACTGCAACTATAACTCCTTCGCTAATCAAGCATTAAATAACCTCACCTTCTTTAAATTTTAAAAGGGAGCAATTAAGCTCCCTTGTGTTCGTCGTTAGCTTTTTCTACTAACTCCTTATACCCCATGCGGATCAATTCTTTTTCCACTAGACGTCTTAATTTTTTATTTTTAAAATCATCTAAAGTGTTCAATCCGTCAACTACGTTTAACGCTAAGAATGTTATCATCATATTGTCACCTCCTTTCATTATTTGAGAAATAATTAAACTAGACAATTTAAGCTTTTGGAGTATCTCCAGTACTTTCTTTTTCGTCTTTTTCATTTTTTTCCTCCTCGTCATCATCATTTGCTGTAGGCAACTCAACTTTCAAATGTGTTGCTAAAAACTCAAATTTATAACTAATATCTTTAAATAAAGCATCATACTCAAAATCTTTAACTACGCTTTGAGCGAGTGTTTGACGCGTTGTTTCAAGAGTCTTGTTTGCTTCTTTGAACAATTCGTCCATTTTCGCAAACCTCTCATTCTCAGCACGATTAGGGAATACCTCTTGATAGAATTTCTCTAACACTAATTTAACAAGTGTTTCGTCATCCGTATCAATGTAAGTTCCTTTTAATATACGTTGAATACTAGTTCCGTCATTATCGTTAATTATTACTAACGTTTCTCCATTTAAATCACGCTTAAAATATACTTTAAATGCCATCTTTTGAACTCCTTTCTTTTAACTGTTTTTCTAGATTTTCAACTTTTTCAGATAGTTCCTGTACCGCCTTGATTAGATAAGGGATTGTGTCGAAGTAATTGATCCTTAAATAATCCGTTGGCGTGTCCTTACCCTCAAAATGTTGGACTACTAAATTTTCATCAACATTTTCAACTTGTTGAGCTATTGCTCCTAACTTTTCAAATTTACCGTCTTTTTTCCAGTTGAACTCTACCATTTCAATTTTGTTAAGCGTATCAAGAGCATTGACTTTGGTCGGTTGAATATTCTCTTTTAATCGCTTGTCAGAAACAGCGCTTTTAACTCTGTCAATCTGCCCCCACCAAATAACAGTAGAGTTTGCTCCACCAACAGTTCCGAATACATCAGAAGCCCCAACATCAACTCCGTCACCTTGCGCCCTCAATCTCCTTGAAAAATAACTGTCGCCAGTAACAAATAAAGCATTAATATTTGCACGATTATTAACAATCATAGCGCCGTTGTTCATCACATACCAAGACTGTTTACCTTCAACATTCCATTTGTCACCCCAGTTAACCCACAAAGCTGTCCCTTGCGCACCGTTAGTTCCATCACTCATTCCTATTTGAAATTGATTGACACCTGTTATCCATTTTCCATAATTAGCATGTTTGTTATCTCCGATATAAAAAGTCCCAATCTTCCCATTATAAGCGCTGAGAGTTCCGGATATATCCACTTTATCAGCGTTAATCTTAACACCCTCACCACTTAAATTAATCGAATTAATTACTTTATCTTTCTTAACAGATAATTCAACTTCACTTTTAGTTTGTTTAACTGCGCTTTCCATTTCAGTAATATTATATTCATTTTTGTAACCTACGTTAAAATCCTCTTTGTAGAATTTAACATTTCTTATTTGAAGATTTTCTTTGATAGTGCATCCAAAGGCGTTATACTCAGTGTTATTTCTGAACGTTAGCTTGTTGATACCTTTCACAAGTGTTTTTTTCTTGAAATAACTCTTTGTATTTGTATTTTCGTACATTGAAATAAAGCTTCCTTGCGGAGGTGCATTAACCACCTCAAACTCCAGTGTATATATTTTTGAAATTTCTAATTTTCCTTTTGCATAAATCGACAAAGAATTTCCGTTGTAATTCCCTTGTGAGTAGTTGATTATATCAACGCGCTCTGCTTCAAACTCTGGAACTTCGTATATTTCAACATTTTTAACCTTGGTATTCGTTCCTAGGGGATAGATATTAACTCTCGTTTGGTCGCTTGCGTAAGACACTCGCCAAACATTCAATCCATTTGTTATTATCTTACTATCTCCGTTACCTTTTGCGTTGTATAATCTTGTATTTTGATTATCTGGCACATCTTCTAAATCAGCTAAAATGTAGTATTCTTTATCTTTTTTTAGCGGTGTTTTTGTATTGAAATACAGGTCGTTTCCTTTCTTTTCAACCCCACTTTCAGAACAGATATTCTCAATATTGTAAGCCATTTTGAATTTTTTATTGTTAATCTCGCCAATCTTACTCTCGAACTTGTCAATAGTGCTTTCAAAAGTCTTAACCTTGCTAATTGTTTCGGTCAATAACTGTTTGTCAATCGTATTGTTCAACCTTGCACTTGCTACTGTCTTGTTTTCTCCACACGTTACTTCAAAAACGACTTCTATTGGTTGACCGTCTTTAGTACCGTTTGGAATATTGATATTTTGTACTAACCCGTTACTGTCAAGTGTGATTTGTCCAGAAGCGGTATATCCACTTGCCACCAGCTTTTTTATCTCAATTTTTAAAGGCGTTTCAGTAGTTGAAGCACGTATAATTTCTCCGTTGTTGTACACGTCCAAATAAACCTTACAGTTTGCTAGATTTTCGTTTAAATAGCTTCCTTCAATTCTTGCCGAAGCTGTAAGAGAGTAACTTTGCATATCCTCAATGGCAGGAAGCCACTTATCTGTTACCACATCACTAATCGCCATATAAGGCTCTGCTATTTTAAAATGAGCGTTGCCCGTTGAAATGAAAGCAAAATTACTTTTTACGAATTGTTGAACTTCTATGTCACTGGCGATAGGCATTTCTTTCTCAACGATAACCCACTTATTCTCACCTTTCGGAACTTCTATTAGTGGAATTGCAAACCATAAATGGAACTGACCGTCTTCACCAGGGAAGCCTAATTTAATTTCTGTGTTGTTTCCACTGTCTGAAAAAACATAAATTGGTATTCGCATTACATATTTTCTTCCTGGTGCTATATCTCTGATATTAACCTTGAAACTAAACCCTTGAAGTTCATTACCAGCGTTCGGCAATACCTCTATTGAATTTTGGTTTTGATTATTGTAATCTTTCTTGTTGAGTTTTAGTTGCGTATTTTCAACTGGCTTAACTACATCTAAACTTGGAAATCTACTTCCAATTATTTGATTAAATGCTGGAATTTTACCGTCTTTACCTTTGAGTTCGGGTTTACGAAGTTCAAAAATTTTGTTAGTTTCTTCTTGGGTTATTTGGCGTATTCCGTCAGCCCCAATAGTTAGATCATTGACTAATTTTTTTGTCTCATCTTTCGTTAGAAACTCTTTCTTGATACTGCTTTGAATGCTATCACGCATTTTAGTGAAGATATTTTGAGTTGTGACCTCTCCAGCTTCAAATTGTTGCCTAAATGTTTCATCTGATAGTATTTGCGTAATAAACGCCTTGTCAATAAGTGCTGTCTTAATTTCCGCATAATTTAGGTGCGCTTGAATCGCCTTAATCAATTCAGCTTCGGTTATTATCGTTTTTAAACGTGCAATATCAGCCTCAACTGCGTCTAATATTTTTGTTCTAGTTACCTCTGGAACAGTACCGTCTTTTTCAAACAAGGCTTTTTTAACCTCGACTCCAGCTTTAGACTGTTCTTCAAGGTTTTTCATTTTTTCTTCGATTGCCGTTCTGTCTTTTTTAAGCAAATCAGCTAAATTTTTCTGAATTTTAAAAGCGTCAACTCTACTTTCTACTTTTACTGTCACGACTTCATCTATAATGCTAGATAATGCACTTCCTAGACCTTGTTGAAATACCCCAAATCCAATAGTTTTTAATTTTTTAGACATAGGAGAAAAAGTATATTTTGTAATTTTTTTCTTAACATCTAAATTAAATTTTTCATGAAGAATTGTTACTGTATCAAACATTTTGACAGGTGTATCTACCCCAATAACATCTATTTCAATACTTTCTTCTAGAATATCGCAAAGTGTATTTTTGTAGTATTGTTTAGCATAGTTTAACAAACTAGCTTCATCTACCACATCTTGGTCATTTACTTCTAAATTACCTTCATATATGTTTTTATACTTATTAATTAATGGACTATCAACTGTTACAGATAAGACTTTATCTTGTTCTCCATCGTTTTTTGCATTGATAGTTTTTGTGAAATGAATTCTAGTTCTTAAATCTTTTGTTGATTTCTTTTGTTGATAAGTTTTAAGATTTTTTTTGTACATGAATAAGGCTTCATTATTATTTCCACCATTCGCTAGTAATTTAATTGAATATTTATCGCGTACTAAATCTCCACCCCATTGTCCTAATATAGAGTGTTTATCTTTGAATAAAGCGGTCGCTACAGTTACATTTTTTAAATTTAAACTATGTCTTGCTGCAATGTCAGAATAAAAAGTAAAATTGTGAGATCTAATAATACTACTTACTAAACTTCTCATTACTCTATTCCCGTCAGCCTCTGACACACTTAATTCACTGATTGAATAGTTATTTAATAATGTAGCCACTTGGTTGGCATAAATAGTGATGTATCCATGATGTCTTTCTACTTCAAAAATTATAAATTCTTGCTCCCCGTGAAGGTCATCTGCCAATAGTAAAGTTTCCTCTGTCAAACTTTCCCATAACGGTTTATTTGTTGGGAATTTGAAACTTAATTGATAAGTGTTATTTTTCTCTTGGACTATATTATCATCATAAGCAAAATTAAGAGGGAAGTTTCCCTCTTTTAAATAGATCACATACGCCACCTCCAATTACCATGTATTTTTATATTTGTTACATTTCCGCTAGTAGTAACTCCATTCAAGCCAGGTTGTATTTCAAAAAAAGCGCCTCTAACACGAATAGAATTTTTTACGTTGTTATTTTTATCATATATATTTTGTTTAAGATGCCTGCAATCAATACGGGCTTTTGTATCTAGTTTTAAAACCATAGTCTGTGAGCCAATAGTTAAACTCACTTCTCCATTACCTTCAATTTCTATAACAGGCTCTGAAAAGACATTTCCTATATTATTAATCGTGCCACTTCTTACAAGTGTTGTTAATCCACTATCTAAAGAATACCTAAAAGGATAGAATATTAATTTAATAGAAACCTGCCATCTGTGTAGACCGTTTTTTGAGTAGTTAATATGAACTAAATCTGCAAAGAACTTTGAATTCTTTAAATAATCAAACTCTATCACATTCTCAAAATTTTTAAGTATTTTTTCCAAATAAGTAACTTTGTCAAAATCTGATACAGAAATTTTAATATCGCGTTCTGAACTTTCATATCCTTCATCATGAATTATGTACTTACCATTTGCGCCGTATATATTACCTTCTTCTGCTATTCGCTTTTTAGCGACTTGAACCTCTCCAATATCTGTTACTACATAGTCGGGGGACTCTAATGGAGTATTATTAATTTTAATCATTAGACTCCCTCCCTTCTAACAAAATTCATTTGTCTATCGTATGAGTTTTTTGCTAATATCTCACCATCTAAATATGTGTTTGCATCTTTTTTAGATATTTTTTCTAGTAATTCCTGAACAATACCTAGAGCATTAACCACATCATCATTTTTATCTACACCAAAATCAAAATCAAATTTAGATTTTGCAGCGACGTTTAAATCTTTTGAAATAGCATTGTTAAATTCAAAATCAGTAATTTCGTTTGTAAATCCTTTGTTAATTGCTCCAGCCATACTTTTTACTGTTTGTTGAACAGTTTTAAATTTATCTTTTAAACTCTCATGTAAACCACCCATGATAGCATTACCAGCAGGAATTAAGAGTTTTCTATCGTAGTCTATCGGACCTTTATGGTCTCTGATCCAATCAGCTATACCACTAACAAACTTTTTTACTTTTTCGTAGACTGCTTTTAAACCGTTCAAGAATCCACGTATAATAGCAGCTCCAGCCTCAAATAAGTCAATCTCACCTAACTTATCAAAAAAACCTTTAACTTTATCAACAGCTTCGGAAACATTTCTTTTTAAAGTTTCCCAAGCACGTTTCGCACCTTCAACTAAACCATTGATTATACCAACAACTGTACTTTTTAAAGTTTCCCAAGCAGTAACAGCTATTGTCTTTATCGACTCCCATAAGCCACTTAAGAACTCTTTAACCCCATTCCAAATTTCTTCAACTTTAGTCTTAATTGAATACCATAAAGTACTAAAAAATTCTTTGATTCCATTCCAAACAGTTTCAACTGTTGACTTTATACCCTCCCAAAGACCAACAAAAAAGTCCCTTATTCCAGTCCAAACAGTTTCAACTACTAACTTTATGCCTTCCCAAAGAGTGATAAAAAATTCTTTAATACCATTCCAAACTGTTGTTATTGTTGTTATTATAGACTCCCAGATTCCTCCAAAAAAGGTAACTATTCCAGTCCAAACAGTTGTTGCTGTTGTTGAGATTGATTCCCAGATTCCTCCAAAGAAAGTTACTATACCTGCCCAAACTGTTGTTATTGTTGTTGTTATATTCGTCCAGAGGGTGTTGAAGAATACCGTTAACCCAACCCAAAGGGTCTTCAAAAATGTTACGAACTCAGTCCACAATCTCTTACCAGTTTCAGTTTGAGTGAAAAACCACACTAACCCAGCCACTACCGCTGCAATAGCAGTCATAATTACAGCAAAAGGATTTAAAGCCATAACCACACTCAACGCAGTCCATGCAATCCTTACCGTTGTTATCACTAATTTTAAGCCATTGAATAATTTAACAACTACCGCTATTACCTTTAAAGCAATAAGGCGTCCAATAAAGACAGTTAATGCTATTTTTAGTAAATCAATAACAACCTTATTGTTTTTCAGAAATTCTGTAAATTTCTTTATCCACTCCGTTACTTTTTTTACTGCCGCAGTAACAAGCTCAAAGGCTTTAGCAATAGGGTTTACAGAACTGTCAGCACCATCCAACCCTAAAATTGTAACAGCTATATCTTTTATTACCGGTGCTACGTTTTTTACAGCCTCCCATATATTACCAAAAGCTATTTTCAAATTTTCAGCTATATTTGTAATAATAGTAGCTGTTTTTTCATCGATACCAAGCTTTTTCATTAAATCAATGCCTTCTTGTTTTGATATTGTACCAAAAAGCACTCCAAAAAATGAATTTACTACAGTAGAAATTTGGTTTAACGTAGTTTGAATATTTTTTACTACTTTTTCTCCTAATATTCCTTTTAATTGTTCAGCGAGACCAGAAAATGCACCGATTATTAAGGTAGGTAAACCTTTTAAGATATTTCCGACCATTGGTAAGAAATTACCTACTAAAAATGTAGTTGTTGTTTTTGCCAACGCCTCTAAAGATGGCTTTATATCTTGACCGAGTGATAATTTTCCTAATAAATTAAGAAATGATGCTTTCATAGAAGCGAACGATCCTTGCAAAGTAGTTGCTGCTTCTTTAGCAGTAGTCCCAGTAATATCTAATTCTTTCTGGATAACGTGAATAGCCTCATACACATCAGCTAAGTTGTTTATATCATATTTAACACCCGTTAATTTTTGAGCATCAGCTAAAAGACGTTCCATTTCTTTTTTTGTTCCGCCATAACCTAATTTCAAGTTATCCAACATGGTATAATTCTGTTTAGCAAATCCTTGATAAGCATTTTGTATCATTTCCATAGACGTACCCATTTTATTTGAGTTATCCGCCATATCTACCATTGCCATGTTAGCTATTTTAGCTGCTTTCGCTGTGTCTCCACCTAGTGATTGCAGTAAACTAGCACTGAATCCAGTTACATTTTCCATGTACGCATTAGCTGATAGTCCAGTAGTCCTATAAGCCTCGTTTGCATACTGTTTAACCGTTTCAGCATTGTTTTTAAATAGTGTTTCCACTCCACCTAGAGATTGTTGGAGTTTCCCACCTTCTAATAAGGAAGTTGCAAATAACTTACCAATTCCAGCAGCAATAATTGCATTTTTAATTGTTGACATCAAACTATTACCAGCTTGTTGTCCTGCGCTTGTTACTTCTCCATCTAACTCTTTAGAAATCATTCCTGATATTCCTTTAGCAGACGGCATGATTTGAACGTATGCTTTACCTAAATTAGTTGCCATATTATCCTCCTCCCTTTAATATTTTAAGTTTCATTTTTTCAAACTCCTCACCAGTATTAAATGACATTCCTTCTTTTTCTCGAATAGGATTATTGATGCTGTCAACAATAGACTTAGGTTGATTTCTGCCTTTTTGGCCATCTTTTGTCTTAGACCACACTAGAATACTTAATCTATCTACAATAGAGGCTAATAATAAAGTATTCATTTTCACGCGTTGACCAGACATTTTTAATTTGATTCGTGCATCATCTCTCAATCCGTCACAAAAAAGAGCCACCGTTAAAGGTGGCAATTCTTTGTAATTATAAATGTGATAAGTTTCAGCTAAATCACAAATAACAGCATCTTCATCAATTTTCAACATACTAGCAAGGATTACTATTTTTTTAGTTTTTGCTGGGCTTTAAAAATATCCTCAAGTTCTGCAGTCATTTTTTCTGTATCTATAATACCATCAGCATCTCTTAAATGATTTTTTAATTTTTCAACTTGTTTTTTTCCTAAAAGTAACCTCAACACTTTTGGAAGTAATAGAGGATTAGTATCAACTTCGCCAAGTACCTCAACAAGTTCATAGTTATTTAAATTTTTCTTTGGGATAGAATACTCAAATCCGCTTTTAGTAACTCCTACTAAATTTTCCATTGTTTACCTCCTAAGCTGTTGCTTTTTTAATGTATTCATAGTGTGTATTCCCATGTTCATCAGGGAATGCGTTTAATGTGGTTTCATAACCAACCATTTCAGAGTCAGTATATGAAATTTCTCCAACTTCTGTTACTTTTCCATTAGGAATTACGATACGTTTTAAAACTTTACCTTTTAAAATTATTTCAACGACAACTGCGTGTTGTTCTAATTCTTTACTGTTAGCTTTAATTGTGATACCTGTTGTTAAGTCTCCAGAAACGTTGTCTTTCCCGTATATTTCTTTTAACACATCAATATTTAATGATTCAATTAAAGTGTAAGTGAAAGTATCTGTTTTTTCTGTTTGAACAGTGTCAACAATATCTCCACCCCATGCTTTTAAATTTTCTGAACTTGCTGTATTTTCATTGACCAGTCCATCTTCTGAAACATACCCTAATGGTTTAAATGCTGCATTTAGATCTGTTGTCGCATCTGTAGGAAGTGGTGTTCCTAAAGGTGCTGAAAATATAGCTCCGCCTACTTTAGGTTTTGCTGATGTTACGTTGTTTACATTTGTCATATATTATCTCCTTAATTAATAATAGTGAATATCAAATATAGCCTGATAACGATACTGTTTAGTCTCCGTATCTGTGAAATTATAATCACTGTTTAAATCCACACTTGAGACTTCATCTACCGTTATTAGGTCGTACATTAGATTTTTTATTTTTTCGTTTAATTTTGCTGCTTCAAACATTGATTCAGCATAACTCTGAATTGCTATTGTTGATGAGTTTAAAAAATTTTCTCTGGATCCACTTGTTTTTTGTATTAATATAAATCGTTTAGGCAAGTTTTTTTGATGTTCAAACACAATTGGAATTTCTAATTTAGTTGATAAGTAATTTTTAACAATAAGTTCAATCATTATCTCAACGCCTTTAATAGTGTATTATTTTTGTTGTTATCACGAATAGCTTTGTGACTTTTAGTTTTTATACTTATGTTCACCCTATTCTTACCAACAAATGTACTCGTTTCATACCCGTCGCCCGCTCTGTTTTGGATAGTTTTAGCTGTTTCTTTTAACAAAGCGACCATTTCAGGACTTTTCATAAGTTCAGCTACTCCAGCACGGTTTAATATGAATTTTTTACTCATATCGTTCTACCATTACTTTTTTGTTCCAACTTAACGGAATCATTGACTCAATACCTTGTTGAGGTATTCCTATAGTTTTCCAACGTTTCCCAAAGAATATTACTTCTTTGTTTTCCCAAACATTGTTATCACCTTTTGGAATACCCAAGATATATTCAGCTTTCTTTCCAGTTAAATTAACACTATTTGTAATATCATCTGTAGATGCAGGAGAAACTAATACATTTTTTACAGTTATTTCTTTTTCTTCAAAAATAGGGCTATTAAAATCATCAACTCCAGTTTGCGTTGTACCGATTAACACAACATAAATACCTTTAATTAATCCCATAGAAATCAATTACTCCGTATCTTTGTTTTTTGAAACCCAAACGCTTTAATTCACTGTCTTTTATGAACAAGCCTCCTCCAGGAACTAAAAAAGAGCCTGAGACAGAATAACCAAGAGCAGACTCAGCGTACTGAGTCATAGGCTCTTGATTAGTTGAAGTCATAAGAGTTCTAGCCACGATGTCGACTATAACTGATTTTACAAGATAAGAATAACTTTCATCATTCTTAACTAATAAATCTAAGTCTTTGTTAACTTTTTTAGCCTCTACTCTTAACACATGAGATACAGTGTTTAACAGAGCGTTAGCTCGACTTACCTCTTTTTCTTCGAGATCTCTCCATAATTTTTTTAAATCATCAAGTGTAGCAAATTTTTCAAGTGTAGTCATATTACACCTCTATTCTTCATCAGATTCCTCTGACTTAGTTTCTTTAGTTGTAGTTTTAACTTCTTCTACAAGTTCCCAATCTCCAGAAAGTTCACTTTCGGTTAAAATTTCTACTTCAGTTTCTTTATTTTTATATTTTTTCATAGGTTACCTCCTATGCTTCTTCTACACGTGCGAATGCTTTTTCGTCAAGAATTCCCCATCCAATATAAGCTTCTGTACGTAATAAAATTTCATTGTACGCTTTTAAGTCACGTCCTGTTCCGTCTGGATCTCCATATTCAATTATTTCCATAGGAATGTTTTCCGCATACCCCCATTTAAATCTATTTTGGAAGTCACCTACAATAACATGATTTTTCTTACCATTTCCACCTTGTGCAGTTAACGTTTTATTAATATCTAAGTCCATACCATAGAAATTTTCTGGACGTTGTCCAAATCTAAATTCTGGATATTGCACTACATCTTTCACTTTTACTTTAGACATTGCTTGTCCAGCAACTGGAGACATCGCAATTCCTGTTACTTCGCTGTTATTTCCAACAACCATTTGAACAGCACTCTCTAAATTTTCATCGATTTTAGCTTCAGCATAAGTTACAACATTTCCAGTCACTAATCCATCAAAAGAGTTAGTATCTTTGAAAGTAGCGTTAGTTAGTCCTTTCGGTTCTAATCCATGAATTGCTGCAATGTCAAAAGCTTCAGCAATTTTCTTAGCGAAACCATCTGCATAATGTTTTAAGAAATCTAATTTCTTCTCATCAGAAGCATACATGAATTCATCTGTAATACGTGCTTGATATACAAATTTTAATGGTGTAATAACCTTAGAATTGATTACAGCTTTCCCTGCTCCTTTTAATTCTCCTTCACCTACAATTTGTGCATTACCTTCTAAATTGAAGATAAATTGTTCTGTTCCATTAAACGGAATAGGTTGTTGATTAGATAATTTAGCAAGAGTTGAGCGGCCTTGTACCTTACTCATAATTTCATTTACTAATTCTGGTTTAAATAATGTTCCTTTTTTTAGTGCATTTGATTCTTTTGTTTCTGTCATTTTTTATTCTCCTTTTATTTTAAATTTTTAACGACATCACGCCATGCTGAATCTACTCCTTTTGTTTCAACAAAAGCAGGTTCTTTATCAGCTAATGGCTGTGTATAATTTTTTACATTAACTAACGATGCTAGACGTTCGGCATCTTCGTTCAAACTTTCTTCGCTATCGCCTTGAAGTCTGTCTGCCAAGTCAAACGGTAGTCCGTTCTTCATTGCTATTTGTTGTTTAAGTGACTTGTTTTTCCAAGTAGTCACATCTTTTTCAAGTTCAGAAATTCTAGTAAGACTTGTACTTTCACTTGCTTCTTTATCAGTGATAGTCTGTTTTAAGTTTGCGTTTTCCGTCTCTAAGTTTTTTACTTTTTCTGCTAATTCTTCATAATCAGCATATTTAGATTTCTCACGTTCTAATCGTGATTTAATAATTGTATCTAATTGTTCTTGTGTTTCAATTACTTTAAATTCTGTCATTTTCTTCTCCTTATATCCGGATTTCCCGTCCGTTCGGTAATTTAAGCCTTTAATAGCTTATCCTTTGTTTTTTCTTAGGCTTGATAGAATGACAAGCCCAATGTGCCAATAATGCACTATCCAATAACGAAATATCCATATCATCAAACTGTGATTTATACCCAAATCCACCATTGCTACCAATATTACGCTTTTCGCAATTAGTAGCAACTTTTCTAAGCGAAGGTTGGCCGTTGTGACAAATAGATTTTTGGAAAATTCCTTGTTCAAAGACTGAATTAGCAGTTATTATTTCTTTAACTGTAGGTAATACAATGTTTTTGATTTTAAAATCTTTCAATTCCTCTTCAAGCATTTTCTGTCCACTAGCACCATCTACAACGATAGTCCCAACGTCTGCTTGTTTTAAAAAATTAATAATCCACATATTACCATTTCTCAAACTTTGGCAATCAATAGATTCAATAAAAATACGGTCATCCTGAGTCTTAACCGCAATACTCATGCTTACGTTAGCCCCATCATTTCCATATTTAATTCCAACATATAATTTTCCTTTAAATTCTTCTTTGCCGCTTATAATTAAACTATCCCATTCTTTCTCACTGATAACAGATTTTTGAGAGAATGAAGGCCAAAATCCAAGACGTTGAACATTATGGTCAAGCTTATCTTCTCCTAGTTCAGCTTCAATCTTTCTTTCTGTTAAATGATATCCTAAAGACGGATTAGAATTGTACCAGGCTTCAACGTCGTTTATTTCTCTTTCTGTATCAACAGACCATTCAGCCCAACCAGAATATTTACTCTTTCCAAACAAACAAGCATCACGATATTTAGTAAAAACAGTCCCTATTGACACAGGAGTTGGTGGAGTTCCACACATTACAGTCATCGGATTCTTACTGTCTGTCACTGTATATTTCAAGGCTGATTCTTGTTCTATTGTGTATTCTTGAGCCTCATCAATAATCATGAGATCAAATCCTTCACCAAGACCACCATTCTTAGTTCTAGTTCTGAACTGAACAACACCGCCAGAGGAGTATAGTTCAATACGTTCTTGTCCTTTAGCGCGAATAGAATTAAAATCCTCTCCGTCAACATATCCCATTTTCTCAAGGTATTTCTTTACCTTTTCAAATGAAGAGTGAGAGGTACTTATCCTATGCGCTGTATGTAGGATATTTAAACCTTGATGTAATGCCCATATTTCTAGAATATACACAATCTCGGTCTTCCCGTTACGACGTGGTAGGGAATATCCAAACTTTTGATGAGTCCAAAGCCCCTCTTCGTCAATTGCCATTATTGCCTTTAACAAATTTAACTGCCAATCGTACACATCTAACTTAGTTCTTTTATATAAATCTACTGCTTCTTGATAACGACTTTCGTTATAGTCTAATATTACCGATTGTGAAGGAGTTTGAATACCAAACTTTGCCATTTAGCTGCTCCTTTCCAATCTACCTAGTTTAGTGCCATACGGTAGGGCAAAATATTGACTTTTTTTAATTTTTATATTATAATTAAGATATATAAAAGAGATGTTTATCCTCCTCCCCCACAATCTTTGGAGGGGGGTCGACATCTCTTTTTTTATTTTTTAATAACATCTTCTATGTTATTATCTTTTATTAATATTATATTTTTGACCCAAGTTCTATGTGGATTTTTATATAATCTATTCAATCTTTTATTTATATCTTCTCGGGACAAACCCGATTTTGTATAGTCCAACACAAAACTACTAGCTTGTTTTTTTCCACTTTTTATAGCCGTGTCTATATTATTTTTCCCTGTGCTAGTTATTTCTTTTAAATCATAAGCTACTCCATTTAATAAATAATCTGAACATGAAATATTTTTAGGATTATGAAATTTTGGATTCATCTGTACTTCTAATCCAAATTTATTTGCTATAAGTTCAGCTATTTCTTTTTCTTTTACTGAGTAATCTAATACGACATTTTTTTTATCAACAAAATACTTAGTACCATTATATTCCCAATATTCAGCATCAACTACTTTTGGTTTTTTATAATTTTTCAACCATTCAGCTTTTACACTTGTATAAGGTAATTCTTTAATACCTTCTTCTGATTCATATCTTATTTTTTTAGTATGAACATCTTGCCTTATACCTTTTTTAGGGATATATTCAACCGTACAGCGGCAATTTCTATGTCGTCTATACACATCTTTTGGTACATCTGGGTAAGAATATGAACCTACTAAACTCTTACACCACTTGCAACAATTCCCTGACTCCTTCCTTATAACTTTAGGTTTCATCCCAGATTTATAATGAAATTCAGCATTCTTTCTAACCATATCATCTACTACAGATTGACTAAAGTTGACTATAGGAGAACCTAACAACCATTTTGATTGTTCAAAATCATCTTCTTCTAACCTGCTTACTAATCCATCTATTCTACTTTGATTTACTTTAGGTATTTGCGCTTCCAAACCAATTTTAGCTTGTTTATTCAAAATATCTTGAACAATTCTACCAAAATCAGTAATTAACCTATGATTCTCTTTTAATCTATCATTAAGAATTTGTTCAATAATCTCTTTAGAATTTTCAGTAATATGAATATTAAGAGCAGTGGTTAGGATTTCTCCTAATACCACTGCATACTCATTTACATCCTCATAAGAGGTAGCTTTAATATTTACATTTTTTAAGCGTTTCTCGAACGTTTGAGTAATACGTCCTAATAGATCGTTACTCATTTACCTGCTCCAAGACTTCCGTTTTATTCAACATTGCTTCAGCCTCTTGTTTACTCATTCCAGTAGATGTCAAAAGTAAAATTCCGTTCTCTTTAGAAAGCACTCCTTTTTGATAATTACTTAAAAGTGAAGTAATTTCATAGGTGGATATTATTCTGTTTTTTTGCTTATCATTAGAAATATTTGTTTTTTGCTCAGCTTCTTCAATTTTAGGTTTCGCCTGCATATCACCTTTAATTCCAGTTAAATCTCTAATAACTTTGCTGTCGATATATCCAGGTAATGCTTGATTAAGCTTAATCACTCCATCACCTATTAATGTAAGCATATTAGCATCAGCTTCAAATAGAGGTTCCCATTTTGGCTTAGTGTCAATAAATCTTCCTCTGTTGTATTTAAAATCATCTCTTAAACAACAAGCAACATAAGCAACGTTTAAAAGGCCGCTCCCCAAAGATCGTTGTGCTTTTCTTCCAGCAAGTCGTAAATTTTCATGGCTCGCTTTGATAGCTTCTACACTTGATGGATTATCCGAAACAAATCCTAAATCATCAAGTGTAAGTCCTGTTTCTCCAGCAAATAAAGCTGCTGCTGTTCTTAATTGTTCAGTAAACGGTGACATTGATGGTGTAGTGAATTGACCTACTGACGGTTTATCTCCATTTTCATTTACTGTTATTTGTAACATACTAGAAACAGTAGCTTTCCACGTTTCTAGTGGCTCAGCATCTGAATCAGTTCCCAAAACATACTTTTGAGGGAAAGAATAGAACTCCGCTGTAATATCTGCACGTTCTAGAGTTCTTTTAGCTAATTTTTGATAATACATTCCTGACCTTGTTATTCTTGACCTACCAAAAGGTCTTACACTATCTGGTGCATGGATAATAGGAACTAATAATGGGATACCAGCTGTATTTTTAATAACTGTTTCTTGATTATTTTTTTTATCGATAATAACAGTCTCGTTTTCTGTAAAATAAGCCTCCAGTAATGGTCTGCTGTTTTCGTCTCTTTTTAAAATTGCATATCCTTCTGTAAGAAGTCCTGTAATTGGATCTAATATCCCAGTCGCATTGCTAGCCTCAATAACTTGTAAGCGAGGTGTGTCCTCTCCCACTTTTGAAATGTACACAAAGCTGCATGATGCAATTAATGATGATAGAATTACACTGTCAAAAAATATATCTGGATTATTTTGTTTGAATATATCGTTAACTTTAAAATCATCATTTTCAAACTCACGAAATACCAATCTATCAGCAAGGCTATCTACAGCCTTTGTACACCAACCTAGAACTGACCTATATTGATTCCTTAGTTGAGGTGGAATGGTTATTCCAAATTGTTCATCATTATATTTCATTGCATACTGTTTATATCTCAAATCTACGCGAGAATTAGTTAATGATAACTTCTTACGTAAGTAGTTTATTCCTTGATATATCAATATTTTCGCTCCTTTCTTTTATGAGTTATTTTCGCGCGAGAAAAAATGTACAGTGACGGCGTGAAGGTCGGCCGAAACCTTGGGGAGGGTCTAACCCCCCTATAAAATTTAAAATTTAATATTTTCGCTTTTAAATCTTCAAAATTTTTGAAAAATTAGCGATTTTACCTATTTTTTATGATTTTTCACTATTTTTTTGTTATTTTTGTCATTTAAGACTTATATTTCATCCAATCCATCAATTGTGGTAAGTTTCTGTTACCTATCACATCTTCTTTAGCTTCTTTTCCCGTATTAAATAGTTTATCTGACTTCAGACGGTTGCAAAAGAAGTGTGCTAACTGTAGATTATTTATATCGGAGGGATGCCCACCTTTTTTTACCGGAACTACATGATCAATCACAGGACTTAAGGGATTGGGGAACTTTAGCTTTTTGTCCACTGGTTTACCACAAATTCCACAACATTGTTGTGTCTTTAATATCCGTTTTTTATTCTTCTCAAATGCGGAACGGTGCGCCCCGGTCTTATCTGCTCTCACGGTCTTTTTCCTTTCCACCCCCTACGGTATGTTTATATGGGGGTAATAAAATAAAAAGACAATCTCTCGACTGTCTTTAAAAAATATGTTAGGTTATTATTTGGAATCTAGGTAAGGTATTAACTATTTTAATGCTTGTGTTCATATATCTGAAAATAAAATTCAAAAAAAGGATTTAATATCAATGAAAAATTTACCTTACCTAAAATTCTACATTACCATTATACCATTTCTAACTATACTTGTGCATACTTATTCATACTTCTGCATACTTTTTTATACTTCTCCATACTTATTGTATAAATTAGTTATGTAAATCTTTTCCAAAGCTTTAGAATGCTTATTTGCCCTTGTATTTTGGGAGATATCCATAATATGCTCAACCTTATCCCAATCCAAACATTCAACATATCTTAGTTGCAATAATAGTCTTAATTCTACATCATTAATCTGATCTATACTTTTCATCACTTCCAACTTTAGATTTAAGTATTCCATATTCTTCTCAACGATATAGCGTTTATGTTCATCTGTCTTATCAATCAGACTTTCCCAGCTATTCTTATTACCACCTTTGATTTGTTCTTTCGCATAATCAATAGCTTTCACTTGCGATTTCTTATGTTCATCTGCATTTAAACAACGTTCTCTGGACTCTATCATTAATCTTATATAGTTAATACTTTTTAAATAATTTATTTTCTTAAACACTACTTTTTCTTCTTTAGATCTACCCATTCTCTCCAACCTTTCCTAGTGCTAAATAAGGCGCTTTACTTCTAACTAACGTATGAGTCTGACAATCCTCACACCTTACACAATATATTTCACTCTCTAAATAACAATAATCTAACTCGCCTCCACACTTGCAGCAATAGTATCTACCATTAGGTGCTACCCTGTATACGTATCGTTTTAATTTTTCGTAGTTAATTAGCATTAGTTTAACACTCCTTTAAGAAATACAATATCAGGAGCAAATACATATTTTAATATTTGTGAAAATACTAAAATCGATATACAAGAAACCAATATCCATGTTGATATTTTTAGAAGTTTTTTATACTTTAGGCGATCGCTTTCATTTCGCCATTCCCAATCTGTAGTAATCCAATTAAATGTCAGTACAATGAAAAATGGTGTAGCAAAAAGCGCTGCAATCCCAAAAATCCAACTTGTAGAGTCACATATTTCCCAAATAACGTATTGACTTCTTAACCCTGTATACACTTCCGGTATCTTATCTATACTAACACTTAATTTTTCTGCTATCTTCTGCATTAATTCATTCATTACATCTCCACTCCTAACTCTTTTAATTCTTCAATCATATTACTTTTAATCTTTTGCAACGCATTTATTATTTCGTGTTCTTGGTCTTTTTTTATGCCAAGGAGAAACACCCCATTTCCTATCTCAATAGATTTTGAATTATCGTACTTATCAATAAAATCATCTATCCCATTAATATAAGTATTTAATTTAACAACTTTTCCTAAATCTTCAATCTTCATCTAACAAAACACCTCCAATATTTCATCTCCAAACTCATCAATGCAGGCTCGAACTATTTCTTTAGATTTGAAGTAAGGTAATTTAAGGAATGCATCACAATGTTTATTAGTAACCACATAAATAAATTCATCTTCATAATGGTAACCCATGTAATGTTTAGCTTCATTCTCATTACTCCAATTAGGCTGCCAATCCCCTTGCTGTTCTTTCGCCCAACATTTAATTTTCTTAATTAAAGTCTGCTCTTTTATGAATTGCTCGGCTTCTTCTTCAGTGTTGAACATTAAACCTTTTTCGTATAAACTTTCATCAGTATCACGATTAACTGTAAAATTACATTTTTTTATTTGTCCATCAAAATGATTAGGGTAATACATTTCCGCACCATCTTCCGGATAATTTATCTCATAAGGTTTCTTTTCTTCTGTTATTTCTTGTGCTTCTTCTGTTTGTTCCTCTGAATTAATACCATTGTACAATTCAGTTAACGCCAAATAACTATCTTTTCTAGGCTTCTTGCCTTCTTTCCATGCTTTTACAGTTTGTTTTGATATATTTAGATTAATAGCCAATAGCGTATCGTTTAAATTGTAATGCTCTTTAATTGCTTCAATCATTTCTGGCACAGTTATTATTTTTCTCATTGTTGTTACTTTTGTCATTTCTCTACCTCCTAAAATATCCCCGCAACAAAATCAACTTTCATATATCTATAATCCTCTATCTCACTAATCTTAATTGGTTGACCTACTATTTCAATGACTGTGTTTTTGTTTCTAATTCCATAACGAAGTTTCAACTTATTGATAGTCGTTATATCCGTTATAAATTCCAAAACTTCTCCGTTCTTCATCTTGATTATTAGTTTGTACATCACTCCACCAACTCCTTATTTTCGTATATGTTGCCTACTATACTCACACAATCAAGGTTAGCTTCCAATGATAAGGTGTATTTTTTATTTTTGATAACATAACCTTTATATGCTCTATATTTAATTTCAAAATATGCCCCTAATATCTTCACTATATCTCCAACGCAAATATGTTTTTTATTTATATCCACATAACCTGTATTTTCCATGAACTCAACTTCATCAAAAGGATAAATTTTTTTTGTTCTTCCTCCTGTGTTTTGAAATATAATTTTATTTACAAAGTCTATAGCATGAACATCAATTACCTTTTTTTCTTTAATTACCCACACTTTTGGTTGTAACATAATCTATTTCTCCTAACTGGTAATCTAAATACTCTTTCCATTGACTTATTATCTTATGAAAATTCCTTATTTCTCCATCACCTTTTAATACGATTTTAATTTTTTGTAAATTTCCTAATTCACAAGTTTTATGGTCTTGCACTACCATTGTATTCCAATTTACAGCTGATATATTTTCAAGAGAAACCTCGATATATCCTTTTTTGGCGTTTCCTCTGTGATACCCCATCGTTTCTATATCAGCTTTTATGACTGAAGCATCTTTAAATATTTGACTATTTCTTCCTAACATTCTGCTATCCTCCTATATTTCATCATACGGAGACCATTTACCATTATCTATTTCATGAATTTTAATTGGTGTTCCTTCAACCTCAAATGTAAAATCTTCGTCAAGACTTTCTTTTGTATCGTAACACATTTTAAAACACGCTACTGTATTCTTGTTAGTTATAACCATAAGGCTTTGTCCGTTTTTCATATTAATTCTTAATGTATATTTTTTATTTTTCATACTCTACCTCCTATCCTCTATTGACTTACTTAACCTTGCTACCGCCCAGACACTTGTGATTAAATACACATCTTTATCGTCGACACTTCCACCAATTAACATGAACAGAAATAATACTATGCCACATGTTGTGAACCATTCTATTAAATATTTAATCATTCCACCAACTCCTTATTTTCGTATATGTTGCTAATGACTTCATAATCTTCAAAATTTAATTCATCAAATATTAATTCTCTGGTACACAACATTTCTTCTAATCCTCCATCATCTGCTTGAAAATTTGTTAATGTTATGCAATTTTTTTCTTTTGTAACGATTGCAACATTAAATCCACCACAAGCTGATACTTCCCCTTCGTAATCCCATGTTGGAAATTCGTCATCAAACTTTAGTATATCCCCAACATAAATGTACTTTCCGTTCTTATCTTTCATTCCAGTATTCTCCATGAACTCTACTTCATCAAAAGAATATATAGCTGTTTCGCCTCGAGGTCTAACGCCTATAACGTAAGCCAATACTTGTTTATTGTAGAAATCTATCATTTCTACTTCTCTAACTATATTCAATTCCTTAATATATACTTTTGGTTGTTTCATTATTTTAGTTCTCCTATATGTACAATTGCTATTACAATAGTCTCAAAAGCTGTTCCTCGATTTTTTTCATAAGGTTTAAGTCGGCTACCATCTTTAATATACTTGATATTTATAACGTATTCGTTCTCTTTTAATTTATTTGAGATAAAATCATTAATTGCATCAACTAAAGACTCAAAACCACTTGTTATTGTTACTACTCTTTTAATCATTTTCTAACTCCTCCGTAACCCCTAACTCTTCCAATTCTTTAGCCAATTCTCTTCTAATTCCAAATATTACTTGTATAACTTTAATTTTGTGTTCTCCCTTTAATATTACTCCGTTAAACTCGGTAGATACCTTTAAAGTTCTTGTAGGATTTTGAACATCTATTGTAAACCTATCCAAATTTTCTATTTCATTAATTAATTTATTAGCTTCTTTTGTTTCTCTAAAATTCATTATTTCTCTAAATCTCCTCTCTCAAAAGCATAGTATGCAGGGCCTACTTCATCTCTTAATCTTTCGTGTTCTTCTTTGGGTATTTATCTAACATATTTTACCCTCCTACTTTTTCTTCTTACTTAACTCATATATTAATTCGCTCAAATCAACACACGATCTCATTAATTCTTTATCTTTTAAAACATGTCTATATCTCCTATTTAGAATTAATAATGCTCCTCTAGATATGATTTTTAAATTATCTATTTCAAAATTTCTGTTATCTCCATCTAAGAATAATACTGCATATCCTTTAGGAACTTTCTTTTTGTAATGTTGTTCCCAAATATATCTGTGTTTCCCTACCCACTTATTTATTCCTACTTTTATTTCAATATATCCGTCTTTACTTAATCTTTCTGAATACATTTCTCTTGTATTGTGTGGAATATTACCTTTTTTGAAGCTAGTCTTATTAGGTTTTAAAACACCTTTTGTTCCTTTGCTCCAAGGTACATGGCCCTTTTTAAAACTTGTCTCGTTAGGTTTACACCCTTTTTTAAACCATCCTCTATTTTCCATTTTCAATCATCAACGGCAACGTTGCTCCTTTACCAAACTCATCTTTATATTTTTTAGCTTCTAAAGCCAAACTTGCGTTATTAATTATAGTATTTCCAATTTGAGTTATGGTCTTGGCTCTAGCCATTTCTTCCTGTAGTTTTTCACCCTCTAAACTATCATCATTAATTCTTTCTAGAGCTTCGAATAAATGATTATTTAAATCTAGTAGTTTATTTTTTGTCATCTCCTAACCCCCTACTCCATTTCTCTCAGCTGTTCTTTTTGTTTGTTCTGCTTGTTCTGTGTATAATTCCAATAGTTGACGTTCTAGTTTATGGTTTTGTATTTTTAATTCTGCGTTTTCTTTTTCTACATTGTTGAATGCAAATATACTAACAAACATTACTAATGCCACTCCTAATATAAATCCCACAATAAATATCGGAATAAATGCTAATACATCTTTATCTTTCATTTTCTAGCCTCCTATATCCTTTGGTGTACAATTTAAAGTATTAATCTTCTATAAATGGATTGACTCCGTTATAATCATCAAAATAAAAAGTATCTCCAAAATTCGAGTGTGAAGAATGATTAAAATTACCTTGTTGTTTCTTGCTTTCTAAAAAGTTAACGCGATCTGTTATTACTTCTGTAGTATATGTAATCTTTCCATCTTTATTTTTGTAATTTCTTGTTGCTATTCTTCCCTCTATCCCTATTAAGCTACCTTTGTTTAAAAATCTTGCCATATTTTCAGCTTGTTTCCCATATGCTATACAGTTGATAAAATCTGCTTGTTGTTCTCCTTGTTCATTTTTATAATTTCTGTTCACCGCTAAAGTGAAATTTACTGCGGATTTATTTGTGGTTGTCTGTTTTAATTCTATATCTCTGGTTAATCTTCCTATCAAAACTACATTATTAATCATTATTATTTCTCCTTTTATTTATTGAATGATTGACTGACTGATTGAATAATACATTATATTTAGTATGTATCTTATCTTATAAACTGTTACATTCTTTTAATATATCTCAACCCCTCTGTTACCAATGTTTCAAATATATTGTTATTTTAGTCATGTAATGTTTCCCTTTTTGGTTACATATTTAAATTTATTTTAAAAATGAGGTTATAGACCACCCCATCTTTTAACTGCTTTACTCATCTCATCTCTTTCTATTCCTATATACCTTAATGTGATACTAGGATCATGATGATTAAACAATTTCATAAGAGTTACTACATCTCTACTTTCTTTGTAGAAATGATATCCAAATGTCTTTCTAAAGCTATGAGTACCTATATTCTTTATTCCACACTCTTTCGCTCCAGCTTTTAATATCCTATATGCTTGTGTTCTTGTGATAGGTCTATTGGAGTTCTTATAGCGTGTTGATTTAAATAAATATTCCTCATCTTCTTTATCTGAACAGTATTCTTCTAATACACGCTTTAATTTAGGTAATATCACCATTTCTCTTAGTTTCCCTGTTTTCATTTCACGCCTTCTTACTTTGTCCCGTCCTCTGACATCTCCTACTTTTAAACCTAATAAATCACTTATCCTAAATGCTACATTTATTCCCATATAGAAGAGTAAGTAATCTCGTTCGCTTCGGTTTTTAAAATAATAATTCATTGCATCTAATTCTTCTTGTGTTCGCAACGGTTCTACAAATTCCATCTAATGTCCTCCAAAATTGAAATTCATCAATCGTCTTTACACTCTTTTCCTTTGTTTAATTCACGTAGCATTTCATTATAAGCTTCTTCATCTTCTTCGGTTGGTTTAGGTCTTTCTTTAAGTGTAGTATCTCCAATTTTATCCATCTGTTGTTGCAGATAATCTGGTATAGGAGAATGATGTTTCCCTTGCTGGCCTTTAAAAGTTGACTGACTACTTTCATATTGGTCCTCAGCATTATAAAGAACTGCTAACATGTAATTTCTATGGTTAGTTGGATATGAAATATCTTTTAGCCTATCAAAAATATATGTAATATGTTTCTCTCTTAATTTAACAAACCTTGCTTGTGCATTACCTGCATTAGTTTGAAGTTTGCCAATATTAAGCTTAGTTTCAGGATGCATTAGGCAAATATCGACTACATATTGAATCCATTTATCTAACTCTTTTTGTTTATTCGTGCTGACTCGGGAATACCCAAAGCTATCTCTAAAGTATTGTGTATTATATCTTTTACTTTTCTCTTTAGATTTTTCATCCTCATTCATTCTTTTATCTTTTATTTTTGCTGATATATCTATATATTTATTATTAGAATATGATGAATGAGTTATATTCTCTTTATTTAATCTCTTTTTATTCTCTTGTATAGGTTGGCTCATTTTGAGCATTTCTGAATTGCTCATTTTGAGCATTTGCATTGGCTCATTTTGAGCATTTGCATTTGTTAAATTTGACAGGTGGTTTTCTTTTTTTTCTGAAAGTTTAGTATAAAGTTGTTTTATTTTCTCTTTGTTTACTCTATACCATTTTGTTCTATCTGCGCCAAATTTATTATAATCTCCAGTTATTAAAAAACCATCATTAACTAAATCATCAAATGTTCTTCTTACAGTAGAAAAGGATAGATAATCAAACTCTTCTTCGTGCCATTTTTTAATGGATCTATACGTCCAATAATAACCGTCTTTATACACTTCTATATTTTTCTTTTTTCTATTAATTTCAATCCAATAGTGAACTTGTTGTAATATTGTAGCGTGTCTATCTCCTATAGCTCTAGCTAACACCCTATCAAACACTATTGGCTGTTCATCAAAGAGTAACATAGCGCTTCTCCTCTCTTGATTTTTTTAAAAGATTGTTATATAATCAAAGTACATCAATGAGTGTCTTTTTTAGACGCTCTTTTCCTTTTTTTATTTAATCTTTTTTCTATGTTATTTAAACAAATAGCTTTCTTTTTATTAATATCTATTATTTTTTCTAGTAATTTTTTGTTTTGATATATGTTTCCTACAATTTCCACATCATCTGCAATTAGCGCTAAATTATTAGGAATATATTCCTTAAAATCGACTTCAAAACAACCATCTTTATATCTCACTATACCTAAATCTTTATCAGAATTTTTCACTATATCTCCACTGAAAATTTCATTACTTTTTTTATCTAAAAGTCCACTTCCAAATATTAAGATAACGTCTTTTTTTCTAACATTTAGTGATTGAATATAGCTATTTTCATATTTTCTGCTAAGTATAATATAGTCCCCATTCCAGCCAATAACTTTGTATATTTTTTTATCAACAAACGCTCGGAAATTAGGCATATTCATAATACATCAACTCCTATTTGTTCTTTTTTCTAGACTATCTATTTCTAGCATTAATCTTTCTAAAACTATTTGTGAATTAATTTTTTTAAAATTAACTTTTCTTCTTTTGAGTTCCTTTATTATGCAATTTTTTAATACTAAGTTGACATAGTCATTAATACTTAGATTATAGTGTTCTGCTATTTCTTCAATAGCTATAGTAGAATACGTTCCTAGTGTTATTTTTTGGCTAATCATAAAGAAATGCCCCTAGCTTACTTATTATATTTTTAGCTTCAATTTTATTAATCGGTATCTCTTTACCATCAATAATGAAATGTATAATATTTTGTCTTTGAACAATTTCCTTTTCTTGCAGTGATAATTCATTATTAAGCATATGTGTTAATTTATCTATGGTTGCTATTTCTTCAACTCTTGGACTACTTGCTGACTTACCTTCTAAATGATTAAGCCAAAATTCTCCATATCTAATTGTCTTCTGAATATCATCTTTTGGACTTTCATGTTTCTTATTAGCTCTGATTCCGTATTTCAGTATATTGGCTTGACAAACACTACCAAAGTCATCTACTGCTTGTTGGATAACATCAATAGATTCCCCAAAAGGGTATTTATAATGTTGTGGATTTTTAACATTGTCATTCATTCCTTGCAATTTCTCCTTTTTTGTGTTATTTTATACTTGAATTTTTAATTAAGTAGTCGTTTATTTTTTAACGGCTGCTTTTTTTATATGTTTTTTTGTAGATAATCTAATTCTCTGATACATAATCTTTTAATGTACTTTAACTTTATTTCTTCTACTTTACTAATATCTTCGATTCCTTCAAATCCGTTTAAAACACTTTGTTCTATACCGCTTAATACTAAGATATTTATTGTGTCTTCACGATCTTCATCACATTTTATTAACGTTTCAAATAACGCTAAAGTCTCGTCATCTATATTTACTAACATTTTAATACCCCTCTTTTTGTCTTTGAATATTAACCATTGATTTTTTAATGTACGCTTTGAATAATTCTTCTAAAGAATAATAAATCATTGCAATATCCAAAATTAATTCAATAGCAAACTCTGTCGATTGGATATACACTGTATTTCCAACTCGTTTATTAAATAAGTATCCCGTTTCAATTTCATTAATCATAGCTTTTTTATGATTTTTATTTTCAATGCGTTTCAGAACAAAAGCGCATCTATCAATGCTGTATACCTGCTTATCGTTATTCATTAAAGATAGTGCAAATGCTAAGCAGTCAGCCAATTCATCAAGTTGTTTCTCTTTTGGTGTTTTATTTAGCTTCCAATCTTTGAAAAATCCTATAGCGTTGTACCATTCGTGAAATTCTTCACACAAAGCAGTTTCTATATGAGTTTTGTTCCATATTTTTATATGGCTATCAACTTTCCTTTGCAGTTCTTGTAAGTCTATTAATTTGTTATGTAATTCATATTTATTCAATTTTTACCTCCTACTCAAAATGCCTCTCAAATCTCTTATCGAACCCAACCCATATTGAACCAGTTACTAATATGTACCACGCAAACAGTTGTTCAAACTCAATTTTTGTCATTGCTAATGCACATAGGAAAATTATTGTAAGAGTCCAGTAGATTAGGTTTAATGTTCTTTTTTGTAAATGTTTGATCATGAGTTATGCTCCTAATTCTTCTCAATTTTTAATTCAATCTCATTTTTTGATTGGTTTATTTCTGAATAATTTGTTCCATCAGATATCACTGTTTTGAATTTATTAATTTTCGGAATTATCATTTGTATGTAATCCAAATTTACATATTGAATAGTCGATTTATCGGTGGTTATTTTCACGAAGCTACTTGATATTTCGGCTATTTCTTTTGGAATATCGTGAGATAAAGTACAATTTTCTAAATAGGTATCATCTAAAAAAATTAATTTCTTTATTTCCATTTTTTATGCTCCTTTTTTTGCCTTTTCCCGCTTCTTGTTCAACAATTGGGAATTGATATAATTGTAAATTCTAACTTTGTTGTAGGTCATGTTGGTATTTTTAGTGCCTTGCATGTATTCGTAAGAATTATCTAAACTTTCTAACTCCAACATATACTCGTTAAATTTCCCTTTGTCTGTATCAAGTTCGAGAAATTTCCGCAAGTCATCTCTGCTTAACCAGTCTTTAGGATTTTTTAATTTGTCTTCATAAGCATTGAACATATTAACCACTCCTTTCTTTTTTAGTAATAATATAAATTTTTTGATATAATATATTTAGTAAAGATTATAAGGAGAATCTAATGAAAAAAAGTAAGTTATCACTAATTTCACTGATATTGACAGCTTTATATGTTGTCTATTTAATTTATTATATTTCAAGTACTGGCAGTAAAGCTGCTACTGCTGATTCAGCAACGCAAGTAGGAACTGCTATAGGACTCGCTTTAATTACACCACATCTAATTTGTACAGCCGTTGGCTTACTGATGAATGCTTTGGGGTACTTTCTGAAAAAACGAGGCTTTATATTGACAGCAGCGATTTTATATACCGTTGCAATAGTATTAATGCCTATTTATTTCTTTTTTGTGCTTATTCAAACAATTTTATGCTATGTAGCATATGCAAAAATGAACCCAAATAAAATACAACAAAATCAATAAAAAATATAAAACAGAAAATAATCTTTACTTTAAACTCTCTTATCTATAAGAGGGTTTTTAATTCGCCAAAATGATTCACGTATCGTGAACTTAGTTTCTAAAAAAAATATCACTAACTCTTTTGTTAAAAAAAGTTGCAATTTTAATTTTAGTTTCATCTCTAGGAACACGTTCTTCTAGTTCATACTGACTGACCGCGCTAGTAGACACACCTAATTTTTCGGCTAGTTGACTTTGGTTAAGTTCTTTAGCTTGCCTTAATTGTTTGATTCTTTTCCCGAATCCTTCCATCGTACCACCTCCTTTGTGTTCACATTTCGTGTTGATAAATATATAATAACACCTATTTTTTCATTTGTCAACACATTTTGTGATTTTTTTTAACTGTAAGTTGATTTTTTTCACAAAACGTGTTATTATACTCTTAAGAAAGAGGTGTTATTATGAATTTCAAAACTAGATTAAAACAATTAAGAAATGAGAGAGGAATAAGTCAGCGTCAATTAGCTGAGTTTTTAAAAGTCGCACCATCTACAATATCAATGTATGAAAACGGTCAAAGAGAACCTAATTTTGAAGTTCTAGAATCGCTAGCTGATTTCTTTAATGTCGATTTGAATTATTTATTAGGTAAAACAAACAAAACCACTAAAATAATATTGGATTCTGAATCTTCTAAAGGTATTCAAATCCCTGTTCTTGGGACAGTACCTGCTGGTATTCCTATCACCGCTGTTGAAGATATAATCGATTATGAGGAAATCCCTAAATCATGGGAGAATCAGGGAGAGTTTTTTGGATTAAAAATTAAAGGTGACAGTATGTACCCTACTCTAGAAAATGGTGATGTTGTTATTGTGAAAAAGCAAAGTACAGCAGACAACGGAGATACAATAATTGTAATGGTGAATGGTGATGACGCCACTTGCAAGAGATATGAGCGTTCAGAAACTGGAATAATGCTTATACCTAACAATAACGCTTATAATCCAGTTTTTTATACAAATGAAGAGATAGAAGCATTACCACTAACAATAATTGGTAAAGTTGTAGAATTAAGACGAAAATTTTAAGATAGCCAACCTTAGCTATCTATTATGGTTAAAATGCCGCCAAATATATTCTAAGGAGAAAAACAATGAAAAAAAGTAAGGTATTATTAAGTTTAATATTAACAGGTTCAATAACGCTGACTGGATGTTCAAGCGAGAAAAAAGAAGAAGTTAAAAATAACAATTCTTCTACCTCTACGCAAACGCCAGTTAAAAATAATAATGAAGCTAAGCTAGGAGAAAAATTAATATTTGAGAATGAAGCTGAAATTACAGTTAAAAAAGCCGAATGGACTGACGAAAGAAATCCAGCAGCGGATATAGAAGCTAAAAAAGTGTTATTAGTAACTTATGATGTTAAAAATTTAACTGGCAAAGATTATTCTGTTGGATATGAAACGGATTTATATATTAATGGAAAAAAAGCTGAACCATATCATATTAAAGTAACTTTAGAAACAATCTCAGCTAATAGAATGTTAGAAAGTGCAACCCAGGCGTTCGCTGTAAATGAGGATGGAGACCTTGAACTTGAAGTAAGGCCGTTTATGTCTACAAAAGAAAAGAAAATAATTAAACTGAATTTGAAATAAATAAAAAAACTCCCTGCACCCCGCCAAGAGTTAGAGAGTTTGTGGCCGTTTAAACCAGTAGGACTATTTTAAGCATTTCTATATCGTCATATAAAAATGTAACTCTTAAAATCTCCTAGAATAATTGTGTATAAATATACAATATAAGTATATCATACACACCTTAAATTAACAAGAAAGGACGTGTATTAAATGTACAAAGAATTAACCAAACAAGGCAACTATAAATACGTTCAAACCTACAAAGGACTTGACGGTAAAACAAAGCGTATTTCAATAGTCAAACCGAACAAAACACGTGCTACCGAAAAAGAAGCGTACGAAGAACTTCAAGAAAAAATTAATAAGATACTTAATCCTGAAATAAAGTATGAAAAATTAGGATATTATAAAGAAAAATTTTTGGAGTTTAAAAAATCTTCATTAGCTGAAGGATCTTATAGAATGTATTCAACATATATTAGAAAGTTAAATGATGATGAAAAAATAGAAGAAATAACAAAAATAAAATATGAAAAAATGCTAATTGAGTTTAGAGAACAATATTCTCCCGAGGCGATAAAATTCATGGTAAGATTATTTAATAATTTTTTTAAATTCATAAAAAAATATTACATCCCAACTTTTGATATTCACTTGGAGTTTAAATTGTCTAAAGAAGAAAAAGCAAAAGAATTGCAGAAAATAAAATATTTAGAAAGCGAAGAGATTCCTAAAATTTTAGCCAGAATTAAAAATAATAAAGTAAGAAATATAGCTATAATCCAGTTACACACAGGTCTAAGAATAGGAGAAGTATTAGCACTAACTCCTGCGGATGTTGATTTTAAAAATAAAACAATAACAGTAAATAAGACAAAATTACAGAATGGAAAAATTTCCGCACCTAAAACCATCAGTAGTATAAGAACTATTGAGGTGTCAGACTACGTTTTGCAAATTCTGTATGATTTTATTTCAAACTATGATTTTATTTTTAAAATTTGTTACAACACAATTATTAATCATCTCGGTAAATTAAACATCACCTCGCATATATTTAGACATTCACACGTAGCATTACTTATTGAAATAGGGGTCCCAATTAAAGTAATATCAGAAAGACTTGGTCATTCAGACACCTCAATAACCCTTAGTATTTACACACATGTCACCGAAAAAATGAAAGTGGACTTGAGATCTAAGTTAAAAGACCTTTCCCCATTTATTCCCCAACAATAAAATAATTAAAAAATAAACGCTATTAAATCAACTCTTAATAGCGTTTTTAAATATACCAAACAATTATAACATATTTATTTCTTCAAGTACATTATAAACACATCAAATTAAGAAGAATAATTAGTAATACTAAAAACAACTACTAATTATCCTTCTTAATTTTTACATATTATTTTCTGTTAACTGATTTATTTCTCTTGAGATATCAATAATACCTTTAGCAGAATTTTTAAGATTATTTGTGTATATTAACAACATGTAATCTTGGTTACCAAAGACAATAGCTGTATCGTGCATATTAGCATCTATTCCACCGTATTTACTAGCAATTTTTTTATTTGGAATCCCTTGTTTTATCCATTCGTTATCACTAGATGCTTCTAGGTATTTTATTAAATCTTGATATTTATCTCTTTCATTATATAATTTTGTCCATACTGCTTCCATCATTTTTGGAGTTATTCTATTTTTCTCAGCCTCTGCTGGAGGTAGTGTTATTCCTAACTTAGTAAAATACTTTACAAGAATATCCGTTGCAGTCGCAGTATTTCCTATTAACATCTTAGTTGCGGTGTTATCAGAATACTGAATCATATTTTGAATAACATAATCAAGTTTATAACTATCTTTTTTCTCTTGATTAGTAATTTCCCCCCCACCTTCTTCTAAATATTTAGGATCGTATTTAATATCATCATCTTTGCGTATTTCACCTGCATTTATTCGATCATATATTTTCATCGCATAGACTACCTTAATAGTACTTGCTGCTGCAAAATAACGTTCATCATCTTCTGAAAACCTATATCCCGTTGAAAAGTTTTTATAAACTATTCCTATCTCATTATTTGCTTTATATTGAGATATAATATTCTTCATCGCCTTATCTAACTCAATTGTGTCTAACTTTTTCTTCTCTTCTGGTTTTTGTTCTTTATTTTGGTTGTTTTCTGCCTGCTGTGTTGTTTCTTGATTTTTTGCATCTTTTTTCGCTTTCAAATATCCACCTGCTGAAAAAACTCCATAAACAATTAAAACCACTGCTAGTGATTCAATAAAAAACTTTAATATTCTTTTCATTAATCTTTTCAATTTCTTATTCACATCCTTTTCATGAACATCCTCATACTTAGTTTACTACACATCTTATAATTCATCAATATATTTAGCATTAATAATATATAACTTTATAAATTGAAAACAGAAAAGAGCAAATTTCTCTTTTCTGTTTAATTTATCTAAAGTTTTGTTTTTAAATAAAAATCTTGTTCAGAAATTTTCTTAAATCCAATTTTTTCATACATATATTTTGGAGTATCATTAGCATCAGCAACTAATAAAATATTTTTTTTCTGTTCATTTTTTACAGCAAAATTAATCAGATGCATAGCAACTCCTTTTCGTCTGTATTCATGAGATACATATAGATTATCTATTTCAAAAAAGTCAGCTTTTACAATAATATTTGCTGTCCCGATAATTTTATCTCCATCTTTGGCTATTAATTGTTTTATATTATCAGATCTAATATCTTCATAAAGAAGATCTTGATTATGTTCTGCCCACTCTTCATCACTAGATTCCAAGTCTATTTTATATTGGAACTCCAAATAATTATTCAGATCTTTTTTTGTTAAATAACTTATATCATAACCGCTATCTTCTTGTTCTACAAAATTATCAGTATCTAAATAATACAAATCTAAGTTTATCTCTGTATAATTCTCTTTTTTTAAGTGTTTTTTCAACTTTTTAGAGAGTGTTATATTCTCTTGAGAGGCCAAATGAATAAAATTTACACCTTTATCTCTAAAAAAATTTCTACACGCAGAAATGTAGTAATCTAATTCTTCTATTATCTCTGGTGTTTTTTTCATAAGTAGGTAATTCCCACTAAAATACAGCTTTGATTTTAATGTTTGATATATCACATACTTATCTGTTTCTGTTGCCACACGAGCTCTCGAATGAATATCTTTAAAACTGTAATTCAATATACCTACCTCCTTTTTTATGATTTAAATTTTAGTGACTATGTCCATGAGGTCCATGATGGTGTTCAAAATGTTGAATTATCTCTAACACTCTCTTACTAGCTGTTAAGTCATAAACATTTCTTAGCGTCTCCAAATATGTAGGTTCATCATGAAGAACATTGAAGTACGTTACAACTTCTTCTTCAACAAAATCAATGTAATCTTCTTCCTCAGATAATGCATTCAACGCTGCACCTAAAAGAATAGGATCATCTTTAATTAATGAATGCTCATTATATAGTTCATAAATTTTGTCATACTCATACAGTGCTTTTAGTGCATTTATTGTAATAAACAATGTTTCTTCTGAAAGACCTAGAGTTGTTAAAATATTTTGCATCATAACGCGAATTTTATCATACTCTTGGTCATCTTTATAAAGAGAAATAAGATGTAAGTAGGCGCTCATAGCCACTCCTTGAAGCTCTAAATATTTCTCAAGATAATTTTTTGCTTCCTCACCTTTTGACATATGCCCTAGGTGTAAATAAGCTTCCGTAAAATCAGCATCTAGTGCAATAGTTTTTAATAAATGCATTTTCGATTTTTCTAAATTTTGTATTTGATTATACGCAAAGGCTAATGAGAATAATATACCAGCATCTTCATAACCTTTACCATGTTGATTATAAAATTCAATAGCATCATCAAAACGTCCTAAAGCAAATAAATTATCAAAAGCTATTTTGAAGTTTTCTAGCGTTTGTTCTTCATGGAAAATTCTTTCACTTAAATCTTTTGCCTTTTCTTCTTGACCTGTTGTTAAATAAATTGCAACAAGTTCCTTATCGATAGCGCGAATTGCTTCATCAAAATCTGTTCCACGACGAGCTTGAAGAAATTTTTCTTCGGCAATCTCATACAATCCATCTTCCATATAGATTAGCCCTTCTTGGTATAAAATAGATGGTGTTTTAGGTGCGTTATACAGCACAACTAAGGCATCATCTTTTCTATCTAGGTACTGTAAATTATGTACATACCCTTCTATCGCATCATCATCTTCTTTATTTTGTTCATAAATTATTTTAGACAGTTCCAAGCACTCTTCAAACAACCCATTGTCAAATAAGATAGAACGAAAATTTTCCTGTTGTTCTCTATCTAAGACACTAAAGTCTATCTCTTTTAATTCTTCTAAAAATTGTTCAATATCCATTTAATTTTCTCTCCTTGCTAGCTTATCCATAACGAATACTAATTCTTCTTTTACATTGTCATTTCCTAAATTTTCTATATTAAGCAATGCTTTTTCTAAATAACGTTGACTTATCTCTAAAGTTTCATTCAAAATACTTCCAGTATTTTTTATAAATTTAATTATATTTTGTTTTTCTTCTAAACTAGAATCTTTCGAAAAATTCTTAAACAAAGCTGAATTATGCTCTCTTGCGATAATTGCTGGTAAAGTTATGTTTCCGTTTATTAAATCTTGACCTATTTCTTTACCTAAAGTTTCACTTCCTCCAGCAAAATCTAAATAATCATCAATTATTTGATAGCTCATACCTAAATAATAACCAAAAGCATAACTACGTTGAATATTTTCATTAGATGCACAAGAAACTATACTACCTGCACTTGTGGCAAAAGCAATAAGAATAGCTGTTTTCCTTTTTATCTTCTTCAAGTAATCTATTCTTCTTGTTCTTATATTATATAACCCTTCTTCTTGAATAATCTCTCCTATACAAAGTTCTTTCAAAGTATTAGATAAATACATATGCAGTCTTTCATCCTTAAATTCTGCAATCTCTCTTAGCACCGTTGCAAATAGATAATCACCTACGTAAAGAGCATATTCTTCTCCATAAGCCCTACTCATAGTTGTCTGCCCACGACGAGTTTTCGCTTTATCAATAATATCATCATGTATAAGACTAGCTGTATGAATAATCTCAACTATGCTTGCTATTCTTATAATATTTTTTTTATTTTTTTCAAAATCACCTAGATTTGAACATATCAAAAGTAGTAATACACGTACTCTCTTACCACCATTTAAAAAATATTCCTTAATTATTGTATTTAGTTTCTTATCATCACTACGAGTGATTTCGAAAATATCTTCCAGTACCTCTTGTACTAAAGTATCATATTGTTTTAACATTTTTTTCACCATCACAAACTTATAAGAGCTTGGCTATCTTTTTCATCAAAAGTTAAGTTATAAAAATCAAACCATTGACTTATAATAGTTCTATTAAAAGAGTTTATATCCATAGTTAATTTTGTCAATCCTAGGTAGCCTATTTTCATCACATCTGTTAATAATATTAATTTATCCAAATCATACTTTAATAAACTATAATAAACAAAGCTATAATAATCACCAAAAAGAAGATTTTTAGTAGGTATCTTTTGCTCTTTTCTACAATGATGCTCATAAACAGAGCTAAGTGCATAAAAAATTGCCAAATTATACTTCTCATTGTTAAAATTATACTTTTCAATAAAGTATTTTATATTCAATTTTTCTATTAACTCTTTATTATAAGTATATCTTTCCATAGCATATCCTTTGCAAATTGTCTGTTACAATTATACCACATTATGAAAATTTATAAAATCTTCTCACCTTGCTTTCACATAAATTATTTAAAAGAAAAATGAAGTTAATTAATTTTTACTACTTAATTAACCTCATTTTATAAATAATTCTATAGATAACTTATTGTTTCTTGTTGTTCTTGTTGTTCTGGAAACTCTGTTGGTGGTTCTTTTCTAACAAATAACATAATTGCGACAATTAAGTGCAACAGGTATATAGGTATTAACCATCCTACAGAAGTAACCCCAACAGCTATTGCAGCTAGTAAGAAAAATACTCCTGATAAGACAGGCTTCTTCATTAAAAATGCCCCTAAAATAGTTAATATTGTCACAATAATATAAATAACAACATAAGTTATAAATGATACTATCATTAAATCCATACGTTGTTCTGGTGTTAAATTTGCTGTTTTCGGATTACTAGCAAAAATTTGTTCTGCTTGCTGGATTATATCTGGATTATTTCTTATTAACTCTGTTTTAAAAAATACAATATACACTAGAGCTCCTGTTAAAAGTATTAATAACACATTAGCAATCCACGCTAAAACTTTCTCTACTGTTCTACTAAATGGCTTCATAAATAACTCCTCCTAATTTCATAATAAAGACAAGATAAAAATTATCTTGTCTTTATTATATCATAAGTTTGTCTTTTTTTATAAATTTTTAATTAATCTCGTACTATCCCTTCGCTAGCTACTTCTTCTCATCTAGCGTAAAACGCGTTTCTATACTGAAAATTCCATCTTCTGGAGCATATGCTTTTATTACTTCTTTATGTTTTTCAGCAATTACTTGAGCCATAGATAAACCAATACCGTATCCTTTAACGTGGCTATTTCTTGATTCATCTAAACGATAAAATCTATCGAATACTTTTCGTAAATCTCCTTTTTTTACATTAGCTTTATTTGAAATTTTCATAGTTGCATAGCGACGATTTTTTTTAAGACTAATATTTATATCACTATTTTGCGGAGCATATTTTATCGCATTTTCTAATAAAATATCCATTAGTTGAATTATTGCTTGTTGATCTCCATTATAATAAAGATTATTATCAATATCTGTAGCAATAAATTTCTTTTGAAAATTAGCTAATTCATTAAAATCATTTATGCGAGATTTTAACGTACTTGTCAAGTCAAACTTCGCTCTTTCTACTGTATCTTTTTCTTCCATTCTACTAAAAGCAACTAAGCTATTAACAAGACTAGTTAAACGTTCTACTTGATTTTGAATATTTTTAGTCCATTTAGAATTGCCATGCTCAAGTTCTAATACATCGGTATTGGAACTAATAATAGCTAATGGTGTTTTTAATTCATGACTAGCATCTGTAATAAATTGCTTTTGCTTTACATAACTCTGTTGGATTGGTGCTATTACTTTTTTTGATACCATTACAATAATTATAAGTACAGATAAGATAACTATAGAAGATATAATTACTGTATTTCTAACAAATGAATAATAAGACTCTAAGTCTCTTTGACAATTTAAAAACAATATAACATTTCCAGTCTTAGTTTCTGCTTTTAAATATCGATAACTTCCTATAAAACCACTCTCTTGTCCATTAGTATATATTTTATCAATATAACTTTGCAAATCTTTCTGCGACGAAATCAAAGCATCATCTCGATAAGATTTTTCGATCTTCCCTTCAGAATTTACTTTCGCTACAGAAAAACCTGTTGAATCAGTAGCACTAGATGTATTTTTAGTTATCACTAAATCATTTTCTGCACCTTCTTTGAACAGAGCAACTAATGTTTGTGATTTTGCCGTTTCATGTAGTGTTTCATCTATTCGTTGCTCCAACTTATAATAGTTAATAAAATTTAGAGTTACCGCCATTAAGGTTATAACTACTGCAACACTAACTACTGCCGAAGCAACAAACTTTCTTCTAAGACTCTTGAACATCGACTATCTCCAATGTATATCCAACATTTCTAGTTGCTTTAATTTGAATATTAGCATCTAATGCTTTCAGTTTTTTTCTTAAGTAAGAAATGTTAACCCAAACTACATTAATCTCCGAATCACTATCATAACCCCAAATTCTTTCTAGGAATTGTTCTGTTTGAATGACATTTCCTGGATTACGCATTAGCATCTCCATCATTTGATATTCTTTATTTGATAGTCTTACTTTATCTTTATCAGTAGACAACTCAAAAGTATATTTACTCAAACTAACATTTCCTAATTCAAGAACATTACTCGTAAATGTTGCCTGTCTTCTTGTCATAGATCTTACACGTGCTAGTAATTCTTTAATAACAAATGGTTTTGTTAAATAATCGTCAGCACCGCTGTCAAGACCATATACTTTATCTTCTACTTCTGATTTTGCTGTTAATAGTAGTACAGGTGTATTTTTTTTATTTTCTCTCAATTTTCGAACTACTGTTACTCCATCCATCTTCGGCATCATAACATCCAATATAGCTCCATCATAATCGTCAAGCATTAAATAATCCAACGCATCTTGACCATTATCAACTGTATCTACCGAATAATTATTGTGCTTTAGCATCGCCTCTAGCGCATCAGCTAAGTCTCTTTCATCTTCTGCTAGTAATAGTCTCATTTCTCAACACTCCTTACTTTAGTTTATTTCATCATTAATTATATAAAAAGTAACTAAAATCTAGTTTAAACATAGACTTTAGCTACTTTTATTTTTGACATTATCTAATTTATATTGCTTATAAAAAATTTTAAAAGTTGGTTTATTATTTAGATACTGCTTTATATTATTTTCTACCTATTAATAACCCGCTTTGTATATAGTCTTTCATTCCCTTACCATAACCCCATTTTTCAGCATATTCTTCTGTAACATCTGAATTGATAATTTGGAATTTTGTAAAACCTGCTTTTTTTATAATATCGACCATCTCTTCTTCCAGAAGAGCCCCGGCCACTCAAGTACAATATAGTTTTTCAGAATTTTTCCACTTTTCTGGTAAGCTTTGTTTTAAAATTATATCAGAAATAACAAACATACCATCATCTTTTAATATACGATAGATTTCATTGTAAACTTGTTGTTTATCTGGTTCAAGGTTAATAACACAGTTACTAATAACTCTATCCACCGATTTGTCCTCTAAAGGAATATCGATTAGTTCACCCTTAATAAATTCTATATTATCAAAGTTCTTGCTTTCAACTACTTTACGAGCTTTTTGCAACATAGAGTCCAATCTATCTAAACCGTAAAGAGTTCCAACTTTAGGATTTTTCATCTTTGTAACGAAAATATCCATACCTGCACCACAACCTAAATCAATTAGAGTTTGTCCTTCTTTAATTTTTAAGTGGTTAATTGGATTCCCACAAGAAAGCCCCATATTAATCTCATCAGGAAATTCGTTGATAATATCTTCATCATAACCTAATGACATACTAAGTGCTTTAGAGTCTACTTTTGTTTTCTTTTTATTTTTTGATATGTCATCATAAAATTTACCTACAGAAACTCTTATTTTAATATTATTTAGTGACACCTTGCTCTTCCCTTTCTTAACTTTTCTAAAAATTTAGTTGCTTGAATTTTACAACTCAGGCAACTAAGTTCATATTTATTTTATCATAGATTAATAATTTTTACTAAAATTATAGTTTTACAATTTCTCTATATCTAAATGTTGGATTTGGTCTTCCTGGAATTAAAGCATTTAATTTTTCTTCTTTATATCCAACTTCTCTAAATACTCTATCAATTTCTTCTTTAATAATTGCAGTAAGGTTATCTGGGTGTACTTCTACACGAGCATTTACAGTTAAGAATACTCTATCCTCTCCATCATTTAATTTTCTTAATGCGGCTGTTTCTTTTTTCCCTACAATATTTCCAACTAAACCAATATTTTCCCCTTGTAATAAGAATTTAACGTGTCCTACGTTTAAGTTTTCAGAATCAAATCTTTGAGCTAAGTTAGCTAAAAATGCAGTAGCAAGTTCTTCAAAGTTTTCTTCTTTAGCAACACTATAAGTTCCATTTAACCAACCGAATAATGCTTCACCATCTGCATAAGTATCATAGTCAACTTCTACAATTTTGCGACCAACTTCTTTTTCACTAGTGATAATTTGGTTAAACCATTCATCTAGACCTTCTCCAGTTTTCACACTAGTAGTTAGTACATTTTCATTGTTAAATTCTTTCTTAGTAGCTTCTACTAATTCTGCTAATTCTTGTTCAGATAATAATTCAACTTTATTGATTAAGATTACATCAGCTTCTTCAAATTGTTTATAAATAATATAATCTCCAGGATTTGAATGATCTTTAAGAACCGCTTTTAATCTTGTTGGATCAGCTAATACTGTAAGTTGTTTTAGATTTAAGCTGTCACTGTATTTTTCTTTTACTGGTTGCATAATTGTCGCTGAAAGGTCAGTACAGCTACCTACCGGCTCAGCAAAAATTATATCACTATTATTTTGTTCTTGAAGATGTTTAATAGCATCTGCAAAACCGTTAAAGTTACAGCAAAAACAACTTCCACTCACTTCTTCTACAATATCGTCATTAGTTTCTAAAAATGATGTATCTACAAGCTCACTAGCTTGGTCATTTGTAATTAATCCAACTTTTTTCCCTTGTTTGTTTAATCTTTTTGCCATTTCAAAAAGTAAGCTAGTTTTTCCTGCTCCTAAAAATCCACCAACTAATACTAGATCTGTTTTCTTTGTCATAATAAATTCTCCTTATTTTTATTATATTATTTAGTTAATTCTTTTTGTTTTTTCATAGCTGGTTCTAATACTAATGTAAAGAAATATCCAGCAAGTATTCCACCTACAATAGGTGCAAGTATATATACCCAGAAAAAGCCACCGCTACTATCTGGAAATGCTGCTTCACCCCAACCAAACATCCATGCAACTAAACGTGGTGCAAAGTCACGAGTTGGGTTCATTCCAGCTTGTGTAATTGATGCTAATAGACATAATAACGAACCTACTGTTAACCCGATTAAAATAGGTGCAGTATTATCATTAGGTCTTCCAACATTAGCACCTTCAGTAAATAAGAAAATAATAAGTACTAATAAAAACGTTCCTAAAGCTTCGACTGCTATAGCAAGCGGCATAGATAAACTATATCCTCCAGGTTGGTTATAATATTCACCAAACATTTTTGCTGTTGTAATAGATTCGAAAGTTCCTCTTACAATATTTTTCTTCGCTTCATATTGAGCTATAGAAGAGCCATAAACTCCATAAACAGTTAATCCTCCTAAAAAGGCTCCGACGAATTGACCTAAAATATAAGTAGGGAGTCTCTTTGCTGACATTCTACCAGTTAAGACCATAGCAACACTAACTGCTGGGTTAAAGTGTGCATTACTTAAATGACGTGTCATATAAATACCAAATGTTACCGCAAATGCCCAAAGCATACCAATTTGAAATAAACTTTGATGTGCATCATAAAGTACTGCTGCTGCAACTGCCCCAGTCCCAAATAACACTAGAATATATGAACCAATTAACTCCCCTAAAAAATCATTTTTTAAAGAATAATCTTTCATTAAAATTGTTTCTCCTTTTCATAAAATTCATACGACACCAGTATATCATAAAAAGTATAATATTTGAATAATTATTTTTAGCAATTTATACCATCTCTGAGTCTTTTTCTAACTTTTATTTTATATTTATTATACTCTGAAATATAAACTTTAAACGATGAAATTTTTATTTTCGTTGTTATAAAAACTTTTATAATAATTCGGAGCTGGAATAATCATAAAAAGAAAAATAAATATAATTATATTTATTTTTTACACCATAAAAATAAAAAGCAACTTTAGACTTACTAAAATTACTTTTTATATGAAATTATATTAGAGATTTATACTCTTCTACTGTAAGATAACTTGAGATAGCTCCTGTTTTTGTCGTCGTAAAACTTGCATAGTTAGTCGCAAATGTTGCCATCTCTGATAATTCTTCTTCTGATATATCATCAATATTTTCTTGATTTAACAACTTAGATAAAAATGAACCTGCGAAAGCATCTCCTGCTCCAGTTGTATCTATCGCTTTTATGCTAGGAATAGTAGTTACTACTTTTTTATCTTTGTAGTAAACCTCTGCCCCATGCTCTCCTTTTGTATAAAGAACAACTTTTATGTCCGCAAAATCCTTTTCTAAAGCACTATTAATATCTGTTGTTCCTGTTAAAAACTCAAGCTCATTATCCGCTACTTTAATAACATCTACATATGGTAGAAATTCTTTTATAGTTTCTAAATAAATTTTGTGGTCATCCCAGAGATTAAAGCGTAGATTAACATCGAACGATATTAAAACTCCAGCTTCTTTTGCTTTTTTTAAAAGAAGGTGATGACTTTCTTTTGATTCTTCCTGAATAGCGATACTTGCAAAGTGAATAGCCTCAATCTCTGATAAATCTACTTTTTCTACATCTTCTTTACTAATTCTAAGTGCTGATGAACCCTTAAAATAAAAACTAAATGAACGATCACCAGTTTCATCTAAAGAAACAAATGCTAATGGTGTAAAACTGTCTCCTTTTCGTGACACATATTTACAATCTACATCTTCTTTTTTCAAAGTATTTTCTAGGAAATCCCCAAAACCATCTTGTCCTAATGAAGTAAGCAAATAACTTTTATGTCCTAATTTTTGTGTAACACAAGCTACATTAGCAACACATCCTCCTGCTTCTTTTTTAAATGATTTTACTGTGTCAATTGTTCCAACACCTTCTCCGATAAAATCTATTAGCATTTCTCCTATACATAAAACTGCCATTCTAGTTCTCCTCTCTTACGTTAATTACTCCTAATTTTTTCACAACAAAATTTTTCGCCGAAATTTTAACATTATGATTATTTGGGTAAAATCTATTAGAAATAACAAAACTACCATCGTTCGCAAATAGTTCTACTGATGAACTATCAAAAACTATTTCAACATTTTCTAAATCTAATTTGTATTTTCTATTATCTCTACCATAACCTGCTGTACCGAAATCAACTTTAAGTTCACCATCTAAATAACTTAATTTAAAATCATCTATAATGATTTCAAAACTTTCACCATCTTCTTGTTTATAATACCATGTTTTTTCATTAAATTCATTTGTTTTTATCTCTTCACCAAGTAATGATTTAATAGACTTATGAGGTGTTTGATATAACTTTCCATCACGATAATTTACAACACGTGGGATTGTTAAACAATGTTGATAACCAAAGTTTGTTGTTGGATTTGTATAACTACTATCTGGTACTGCCATCCAACCGATTAATACACGTCTATTATCTTCGTCAACAAAAGTTTGAGCCGCATAAAAATCATGACCATAGTCTAATAGACTATAATTATTTATCTTTTCTACATTCTCTATTCCTTCTTCAACAACCGAATACACTATTTGATACATATTTTGGAAATTAGCGTACATTCTTGATATACCTTGTGGAGAGAATATAAATATTTCTTTACCATCTACTTCAAAATAATCTGGACATTCCCACATAAAACCTAGATTTTTTTCAGAGTAGATTGTTTTATAGTGATTGAGCGTGTCTTTATCATACACGACTAGACAACCATAATCATTCTTATCACGAGCACCTAAAACTAAGTAACTCTTTCCATTTTTTTCAAATACTTTTGGATCTCTAACATGATTTGACATATTAGGATAATCATCTGTTGTTAGTAGACATTTTTTCTCAGTAAAATTAATTCCATCCTCTGTTGAGAATGTTATGGTATTATGACCACGCCCAGCATGAACGTAGTCATAATCTCCTTTATGTTTCACATTTCCTGTATAGTAGAAAACTAATTTCCCGTTTTCTACATTGGCGCTTCCTGAGTAAACACCATGCGTTTCTTCCGCAATTGTTGGTGATACGAAAACACCTTTGTCTTCATAGTTTACTAAATCACTGCTAGTATAATAATACCAATGTTTTAAACCACCGTTTACTTCGTATGAATATTGATGAAAAATATGATATTTCCCATTAAAGTAAGCTAAACCATTTGGATCATTTAACCAACCATGTCTAGGTTCTAAATGAAGATTTTGTTTCCAGTTATTAGCTAGCATTAACTAACTCCTTCTTAGTTTTGAAGAAGTATGCTGTTACTGAGAATGCTACGATGAATGATAATGCTAAACCAATTGCAAATGTTGACCAGTGGTTCGCAGGAATTGATATAAATCCTGGAATACCTGCCGCACCTAATGCTGATGCAAATACTTTGTTAAGACCAATCCATGCACTTCCGACCGCACTTCCTGCAATTGCTCCGTAAAATGGATATTTAAGTCTTAAGTTAACCCCAAACATAGCTGGTTCTGTAATACCTAATAATGCAGAAATACCAGATGCTGAAGAAATTGATTTCATTTTTGTGTTTTTAGAGAATACTAATACCGCAAGAACAGCTGCCCCTTGAGCTACGTTTGACATAGACGCTATTGGGAAAATAAATGTAAGACCTGTTGCTGCAAGTAACTGAGTTTCGATAGCTGCGAAACTTTGGTGAAGACCAGTAATAACGATTGGTGCATATAATAGACCAAAAATACCAGCTCCTACAAATCCACCATTAGTGTATAACCACTGTAATCCTTCTCCAAGAAGAGTACCAGCTTCACGAAGTACAGGTCCCATCCAAGCGAATGTTACAAATCCTGTTACAAATAACGATACTAATGGTGTAGTTAAGTTATCTAACCATGATGGAGTAACACGACGTAAGAATTTTTCAATAGTCGCAAGAACCCAAGCCGCTGCTAAAATCGGTAAAACAGTACCTTGGTACCCTACTTTAGCAATTTTAAATCCAAATACATCCCAGTATCCAAGAGATGTTACTCGTTGCAGACCATCTACAGCTTGACCACTTTGATTAACGATGTCCAAAGCAGGTGCTAACAATTGGTTGGTAGCTGGATCTAATTTACCAAATACATAGAAGTTCATTACATCTGGGTGAACCATTAACATCGCAAGAGCAGCCCCAAGATATGGATTCCCACCAAAACGTTTAGTAGCAGAGAATCCAATTAATACCGGTAAGAAAACGAATGGGGCATTGGCAAACACATTAACCATATCAGCTAAACCAGAAATACTTGGATTTGCCTCAATAACTGATTTTCCAGTATAGAATAAATCTTTTGCTGTAAGAACGTTGTTGATACCCATTAATA